>Ga0214923_10000782_pt1 | contig 47042 bp, 35 predicted proteins | sample LL1510_MetaG_FD_177993 | JGI IMG/M metagenome (GOLD analysis project Ga0214923, IMG submission 177993) | Freshwater microbial communities from Lake Lanier, Atlanta, Georgia, United States - LL-1510 | ecosystem: Environmental > Aquatic > Freshwater > Lake | place: USA: Georgia | collected...
TAGAAAATCCGGTTGAATATACGATTAGCGGTATCAATCAGGTGCAAGTCAATGAGCAGGTTGGTTTGACGTTTGCCAGTGCGCTTCGTTCCATTTTGCGGCAAGATCCGGATATTGTGCTCATCGGTGAAATTCGTGATACCGAAACGGCGCGTATTGCAACAGAAGCAGCGCTGACCGGTCACTTGGTGCTTAGTACGATTCACACCAATAGTGCACCGGCAACCGTAACCCGTTTGATTGATATGGGCGTGGAACCATTCTTGGTTTCTTCTGCGCTTAACTGCGTTATTTCGCAACGTTTGGTGCGTCGCTTAAATGAAAAAACAAAAAAGAAAATGACGCCAAGTGCAGAACTAGTCAGTCGTCTGGGTATTACGCAAGAGCAAGCAAGCGGTATGACGTTTTATGAAGCAGCGCCCTCCGAGGCAACCGGTGAATCCGGCTATCAAGGACGATTGGCGATTCATGAGGTGATGTCGGTTGGTGAAGATATGGCACGGTTAATCATTCAAGGTGCCGATGCAAATGCTATTAAAGATTTGGCGATTAAAGAGGGCATGGTGCCGCTTGCGCTTGATGGCGTGCGCTGCATTGCGCTTGGAATTACATCTCCCGAGGAGGTCTTGTCTGTTTCCTATATTGAAGAAGCTGCAGAACCGGCAGCACCAGCAACACCACCACCCGCTGCGCCCAAAAAGTAAGGCAGGATTTACGCTTGTTGAAGTCCTGATCGCCTGCGCTTTTTTGTGTGTCGGGGCATGGTCTGGTTGGCAGATGTTTCACTTTTTTCATCAGTGCTCATTGGCGGCAGCTCAGCAGCAAATTGAAGCCGCTTGTCAGTATCTTTCGTGCGCAGCGCGCACGCGTGGCTGCAGCACCTCACTTACCGTTATCCCACCAGCGCAGTATCGTATTACTGATGGCAATGGCACTATAACGGAGCATACGCTGCCTGTTGGTACCGCGTGGGGTGTGCATGGTGTAGTCAAAGGACCGCCGTCACGGCCGCGCACGCTGGTGACAACACCAGTGGTTGGTGCTGAGCAGGCGGAGGGTGGATGGCGATTACATTGGGATGCTTCTGGTGCCTATCCGCCGGCAACGTTGTATCTGCATGCCGGAGAGGCATCACGCGCGGTCACGCTTCCGCGCTCTGCGCAGAGTGTGGTGCAGCAGTATGTGTTAGAGGATGATGTGTGGCGACGGCTTTAAGGTGTGAACACTTGTCACGCAGAGGAGACTCATAGAGTCGACGTGGAGTCTAGATGCCTGGATTCTACGCTTCCTTTGGAAGCTCTGAATGACATTCACTCGGCTCCTGCATCGTCACGAGCGCCTCAACTTTTTCACGCAGTGTTTTATTTTCTTCAGTCATCTGTTCATGCGCTGTTTTGAGTGTGGCCAGTTCTGCTTTCAGTTCACGCACTTGTGTAAGCGCTTGTTCCATAATGTCGCGTTCTTCTGCTGCCTGAAACACTAAGTCATTATTTTCTGTTACTTGCTGCGTGAGTTCATCAATGGTGGTGCGTGCATGCGCCAGCTCCTCAGCAGCGGTAGTTGTTTGGGTGCGATAGGCTGACTCAATTTCGCGCAGTGCATCTTGGCCGTTTGTGCAGGTTGTAAGCACATCCGGATTCCATTCCCGCGCGAGTTTTGTGGCGAGTTTTAGGCTTTCATGTACTGCGGCAAAATTCTCCTGTTGATCAGTAGCGCTTACCAAGAATGGCGTATTGCTCGCGCAAATAATGCTCAAAAATATAAAAAATAGACGATGACCAGCGGACATGCATAAGCTCCTTGCGTTTCTCTCCCCAGTGGTATCATAGGATGGGAGCAGAAATGAAGAGTCGATGTCTTTTTGCCGTGACATGGTGTGGCTTTGTTGGCATCGTGCACGCAGCTGTGCTGCTTGTTGGGCCAACACCAACGGTACTTGAGCCGGAGGTGCTACGCGTGATTGATGGTGCGCGTAGACGCTTGTGGGTTGCCATGTATCGGCTTACGTCTGGTCCGTGCGTGCGCGCATTGTGTAGCGCCCAGCAGCGTGGTGTGCAGGTGCAGATTATACTTGATCGTGAAATGACCTTGCTGCCAGTGCATCGGGTGCTCATGAGAAAGCTGAAAAAAGCAGGCGTCACCGTGCTGTGGGGGCAGCGCGATCGTATGTTTCATCATAAATGGGCATTGTGCGATAACACTGTTATGGTGGGCTCTGCCAATTGGACGCGCGCGGGATTGGCGCGCAATCATGAAACGATTGCCCTCATGCAAGAGCCGTCCCTGGTGCAATCATTTGCTACGCATTTTGTGACGCTAAAAAAACGTACCCAGAAGGCTGCCGTCATGACGCCACGCAGTACGCATAGTGTATTTTTTGTTCCTGATCATGCCGCTGCAATGCGCCAAGAGCTGACGGCGGCACTTGCCTGCGCACAAAAAACAATAGAGGTGCGTATGTATGCGCTTACGGCAGGCTGGTGTATTGATGCGCTGTGCAGCGCTGCGCGGCGCGGTGTGATGGTGTCAGTACTTCTCGAGCCGAGTCAGTGTGTGGATGCGGGTATAGCGGCGCGGCTTAAAGAAGCCGGCGTAGCCGTGGCGTTGTATAAAACACCGTATCCCGGCGCGGTGCTTCATGACAAATATGTAGGGATTGATGGCAGCGTATGGCTTGGTTCAATGAATTGGACCGGGCCGGGAACACGGGCCAATGACGAGGTATTTGTACGGGTGCCTGATGCTACGCCCTAGCCCGTTTCCTTATTGGTAATTAATAAACTTATTTTGGATGAATGGCCTTTACAAAGCACTTCGTCATTCAGAGCCTTCGGAGAAGGCGTGGAATCCAGGTAAACAGGTAATAAGCATCTGTACATAATCTTCGCTATCGCAAAGATGTTCTTTTTATGGGGCCCCCCACTCGGGACACAGCTTCCCGGCGCCGCTCTCTTCGCTTACGCTACGCGGAGCGATAGGCGCCGAACCAGAAGGTCCCTCAAAGGGGCACCCGCGGGGAGCTTAGACAATTTATCTAGACTCCACGTCGCCTTTACAAGGCTCCTCTGAGTGACAATATGTTAGCAGCGTATTTCAATTGAAGCGCAGAACACGTCCTAGCGTACTAGGGGTTAAAAGGGTTTACCTCTCCACCATTCCTCTTTGGCTGAGGTGCACCTTCGGGTTTTGCCGCTTTTTTACGTACAAATCCCTTGAGCGGTGTTTGCTTGCGGTGATGCATCAAAAGAGCGAGGGCAATGCCACCGCTGCTAATAATAACGGCAAGGGACCTGCGCCACTGGTTTGTTGCTTTTATAAATTGACAATTGAGTGCCAGATACTTGGTGATAAGCGCTTGATCGTCAGCATCGAGGTGTGCCGTTTTTGAGCCCAGCAGGCCAGCAAGTTTTTTGCTTGAGGCAAAACCAAATGCTTCGAGCATCTGGTGACGCAGTGCTTCTCGTTGCAGCGTTATCTCCTTAAGCTTTTTATGTGCTTTGTAAAAAAAGAAGATGCTTGTGCCCAGGGCAATGCTGCTGGCCCCCATACCGGCAAACGTTTTACCACTAGAGTTGAGGTGAAAGAGCTTTTGAAAGAAGTTGCTTTTAGCCAGGTAGTCTGTACGCATGGCTTTGACGGTTGCTTTTTCAAGGCGTTTGATTGCCGTCACTTGGTCGATGTCCGAGTTGGTCGTTGATGCAATGGAGTGGGCAAATGCCGTGAACTGCCCAGAAGGGTGCTGTGTTTCGTCGGTCAATGATTGTATTCTACCGGATAGTGGTGCAAAAAGGTCGGTGAGCTGCTCTTTGGTTAATGAGGTATGAAATGCAGCATCAACGAGAGGGTAGATTGCTTTATCAGAGATGGTTTGATCCTGATTTAGCTCGACTCTGCCCAGAAGACTTTCATAATCATCGCGGTTAGTTGGCATGCGCGAGGCCGGTGTTTCGGCCAGCGTGTTAAACCAGACCGTTGGCCATGCTGGATGTGCTTTGATGGAAGTTGCTGCCGGCTCTGGACGCGGTTGTGTTGTTGTAGCAAAAGGGTTTACTTCTTCTGGCTCGGTGCTGTCGGATGTAGCAGTTGCTGCAGGTGCGCTTTGCAGGGGAGCAAATTCTCCGCCAGCGGTTTGTCCTGCTGATTTGTAGGTAATGGCGATTGGTTCTTCCATGGCACACAGGTGTGTAGTGTTGCCGAGTATGTATACCGTGATAATGACGAGTTTTTTCATGATATTCCCCCTGATTTCCCAGTACCAGTATCACTCGTTTTTTAGGTATTGTTCAAGGTCTAGTTGTTTTACTGCGTAAATCAGTGATCACAGCAGCAAAGTCATCTGGTGCTGGCGCGGTAAATGCATACTCTTTTCCCTCATAGGTAAAGGAGAGTGCTGCGGCATGAAGGGCTTGTCTGCCGATACGTTTGCTTGCCGTGCCATACAACGCATCACCAAGGAGCGGAAACCCTTCGTGGGCGCAGTGCACACGAATCTGATGCGTCCTGCCGGTGACAATGCGCAGTTCCAAAAGCGCTGCCGGCAAGTCAAAGCCTTCAAGAATGCGATAGTGCGTTGTCGCATTGCGCGGCGCGATGCCACCAATACTCATTAAATGACGCTGTTTGAAGCTTCTGCCAATCGGTTTATTAATGATGCCGGCAGCAGCGGGTGAGCCAACGACAATGGCGTGATAGATTTTGGTAATTGCTCGTGTTTTAAAGAGGGCGGCAAGACGGGTAAGCGCTTGCGGGTTGCGGGCAACGAGCAAGAGGCCTGACGTATCTTTATCGATGCGATGGACAATGCCGGGACGCTCATTGCTCTCAAAGCAAGAAAATTCTGGATAGCGAGCAAGAAGGCCGTGGACTAAGGTAATAGCCTCTGGTGCTGACGGTGCAGGATGTACCGCAAGACCTGCCGGTTTGTTGATGACTAAAAAATCCTCTTCCTCTGCAATGACCTCAAAGGGTACAGCGCATGCCTGCATGGCAAGCAGCGGTGGTTGTGGCATGGTAAACACAATCTCATCGCCCTGCTGCACGGGATGCGAGGTTTTAGGTATGGAGCGGCCATTTATGGTGGCAGCGCCTTCTTTAATCGCGGCAGCTATCGCAGAGCGCGAGTAGGTAGCGCCCATTGCGCGGGCGATGCAGAGGTCAAGGCGCATGCCATGCTCGGCTTCAGAAACAAAAAAGCGATTGGACGAAGAATTCATAGGCAAACTCAGCTGATTACTTATCAAAGGTGCGATATACGGCTACACTGAAATTCATAATACAGTAATAACCGTTCCCTGGCCACCCCGGAAAGGTGTACTATGATGCCACAACAACTGACTCCTCTCGTCTCTCTTGAGGCATACATTGATGAAGTGATTGAGCAAAGCTCCGCCCGTGGGATTGCGGGCTGGACGCTGCTCTGCCAGGCGCACCCATCCGATACTGCCGATTTGCTTGAGCATTTGTCGCGTACGCAGCAGCGTGCGCTTTTCACTAAATTGCCGGTCGATTATGGCAATAAAGTCTTTGCGCGTCTTGAGCAGGCGACACAAGCGCTTTTGCTCCAACAGCTTAATACCGACCAAGCTGCCCAGGTGCTCAAAAGTATGCATGCTGACGAGCTGGTCGATTTGTTTGAAGAGCTTGATGATGAGCAGGTAGAACACTTTTTAAAACTTTTTCAGAAAAAGCAGCGCTCACGCATTGTGAACTTGCTTTCGTTTGATCCTAAGTCCGCGGGCGGTATCATGAACAGTGATGTGCTTACGCTGCACAGTGATTTTACGGTCAAGCACAGTATCAATATTTTACAGCGCCTTTCTCCGCGCTTGGAGGTCCGCTATCGCGTGTATGTGACTGATCATGACAATGTGCTCGTTGGTCATATTACGCTTGATCAGTTGGTACTGCACAAGCCTGAGACGCTTATTAGCTCTTTTATGGGCACCAATGAGCTGGTGATCAATGCCTATGAAGATCAAGAAGAAGCGGTCAGGAAAATGACGCACTATGGGGTGCTTTCAGTGCCGGTGGTCGATACCTATACTCATTTTCTCGGTATCATTACCGCCGATGATGTCGTTGCCGTTATTGAGGAGGAAGCGAGCGAAGACGTCTACCGCATGTCTGGTGTGGGTCACGTTGAGCGCTCATACTTTGAGACGCCGACAAGCATGATGTTTTTTGAGCGCAGCAAGTGGCTGGTTGGCCTTTTGCTGTTGCAAAGCGTCTCAAGCATTATCATGCGCCATTTTGACGCCATGCTTGCCGAGCATGTCATTTTAACGCTTTTTCTTACCATGCTTATGGGTACCGGGGGAAATGCCGGCAATCAGTCAGCAACGCTCGTGATTCGCGGTCTTGCAACCGGTGAGATAGGACGCAAAAAAGTACTTATTGTCTTCTTGCGTGAGTGTATGCTCAGCATTCTTATTGGTGGCTTGCTCAGTATTATTAGCTTTGGGCGGGTATGGATTATGCATGGTGACTGCGCCGCAGCCCTAGCCATAAGTGCCTCGCTTTTTGCTATTGTGTTTGTCTCGATGCTTTTAGGCACGCTGATTCCGCTGACCTTGAATCATTTTAAAATAGACCCCGCGCACTCAGCAGCGCCGTTTTTGGCAACACTGATGGACGTGATAGGAATTTTGATCTACTGCTCAGTGTGCAGCTTTCTGTTGTCATAGGGGTTTTATGTTGACCAAAAGTCATGTAGGTAGAGTACTCGCTGTTTGCAGCCTCTCTTGTTTTTTTGTAGGCAATCTTCAGCCCTCGGTGGCGGCAAAGGCTGGTCTAGCCAGTGTGCCAGCGGTTGGACTTGGCATTGCCGCGCTTGCGACGTACGCGCAGCTGCAGAAGGCAAAAAAAGCAGCAGGCAGGGGGGTAAGCCCCCGGGTTGTCCAGCTTCAAAAGAGGCTTAAGGGTTTGCTGATTGCTGCGCCAGCCTCTTTTGCTCTTACTCTGGGTGCGCTCTTGGTGCATGGCAAGATGCGTGGTAAGCGCTATGCAACGTACGATGAAGCGCTTACGTATGCTCTGTGCGCTAGTGGCTATGGTGCTAACTATGTGGATGGATTGAAAAAAGTTCTGCTGGAATATCCAGGGATTGCACATAATTCTCAATTGATGAGAGGGATTCTTTGGGATGTGATAGATGTTGGGCATCGAGCAGATTGTATTGAGCTTTTAAAGCAGTATGGGGCTGATGTATCAAAACCACTTGAGTCAGAATCCCGTCTTGCTGCGCCGCCTGTGACGCCGCTAGAATTCGTTGTGATTGAATCAGGATACCTGGCGAGGGGGTATGATAATAGAGAGGGGCATAGGCGATTACTACGCGCCCTGCATAGCGGCGGTGACGGCGTTGTAGATGATTATACCGATGTTCTTGGAAAGATTATTAAGCGGGAGAGTTCTAATTTGCTTGATTATATACGGCATTTAAATGTCCTGGTTAGCCTTGGTGGAAAGCTAACATCTGAGCAATGGGAGATTGCTGCGCAGCGGGTAGCACAGCGGCGGGATGAGTGGTTGGCGTCCAATCCAGGTGGCGGGCGGCATATTGAAGAATTTGAAAGACTCAAGGCGGAAGCGGAGCGTTCTGCTGGACACCGCGCTTCCCCTTGATATAAACTCGCCGCTTGTTACACTGTTTTTAAAAAGGATTCTATGAAAAAGCTTTGTGCATTAGCGTTTTGTGCTTCGCTCCTCTTGGTTGGTGGGTGTAAGAAAAAAGAAGCAACGACTGAAGTTGCCCCAGCTCTGACGCCAGAGCAGAAAAAAGGAATGGTGTCTGACATATTTATCGCCGTGAACAAGCGTGATTATGAAACAGCCCATCGGTTGATTTTGAAGTATTTGGATTTGTATCCCGGTGACTCTGAGGTGGTGTCATTTAAATTAATGCTTGCCGACATTGCCTATGAGCAAGGCAAGTATGCAGAAGCGTATGAAGCCTATTGCCACTTTCAGGAATACTATCCTGCAGATCCGCACAGTGAGTATGTTGCGTATAAAGCAGCGCATGCCAAGTTTAATCAGGCAAATCATGTGACCTGTGATTCAACCCCGGTTGAAAAAACTTTAGAACTCTGCAAAGCCTATTTAGCGCGTCGTGACTATGTGCGGTACCGCACACAGATGGAAGATCTCGAGCGTACCTGTCAGCGTAACTTGCTCGACAAGGAGCTGTATGTGGTTAACAGTTATCTCAACCAACGTCGTTATGCTTCCGCTCGTCATCGTTTGACCTTTATTTCGCAAAAATTTGATCTTGAGGAAAATGGCAAGGACCACTACCTTTTGTGCATGGCAAAGCTTGCCAAGGCAGAAAATAATACCGAAGAATTGTCGCGCGTGGTTGATGACTTACATGCCGAGTATCCGCAATCGCAGTGCACGGCAATGGCTGATCGTCTGGCTGGTCGCAAAGGCCTGCTATTTGGGTGATCGGCGCCCCGGGTTTTGTGTTGGTGGCGTTACCACCAGTTCTGCCTCTGCATCCTCTTCCTGCTCCCAAGTATCTATGGGGCCGACCTCTTCAGCGAGACTTTTTTTTTCCCTGACCAGATATGGTTCTTGCTCAAGTTTTAAAAAATCACTATTTCTTGCTTTCAGGTACTGTTGTATCTTTAGGGTCATGTCAATGGTGTACAGTAGGTCTGGGTTTTTGGTGAGCACATTCTTGGCACCCGGGCTCACCGCAGCGGGATACGTGTCTTCACGCGCTTGCTCGTTGTTATGAAACGATGAGATGCGTTGGAATGTCAAGCAGGCATACTTAGTTTTTAGATGCTGGCAGAGCAGAAAGGTATACAGTGCAGCGGCAATGAGCGCCGTGCCACCGGTTGCCCAGCGGGCTGTTTTTGAGCTGCCCGTGCTATCAAACCATCCGGCTATACCAAAAATGACTGGCAGAGCGATGCCCGTACCAAGAAAGACATAATTTTTTATGGCGTGTGTATGTTTTGCATCACGCAGCAGTGCAATCGTCGTCTGAATGCGCACGATGGCTTGTTCTACATAGCGCTCAAAGACGCGTGTGGAAAGCGCAGCAAAGGTGCCAGGATGGAGCAGAATGGCGCTGTTTTCTTGATAGGTACAAAGCTTAATATCAATGTGCTGTGGCTGGGTATTTGTGCTTAAAAAGATTAATGGCGTCGGGATGTGGTGATGCTCTGCCATTTTTTTGATGTATTCATGTAATTCTGGGAGCGCTTGCGGGTCGATGCAGCGAATGTCTTGCGTGTAGGGAAGCGTGGCATACTGAAAAATGTCGCCAAAAAGCTTTTCCATAGCGGTTGGTGTTGCCGATTCGTGCGGTGTTGGCTCGGTCTCAAGGTAATGGTAGAGCTCTGCCGAAAAGGCGTTGATGACGGCTGGCGCCGGTGTGATGGTATGGGTGAAGATGGGCAGAGTGCTGAGGCAGAGTGCTAAAAAAGTACGCTTCATACAAATTCCTTTTTACCCTTTTTATAAATAACTTTCGGCTGTTATAGCATAAAAAATCTCGGATAACTATTGCTTTTTTTCTTGATATATCGCTACCGTTTTTCCCGGCAGTGACGCATGTCTTGAGGTGAGACACCGTAAAAGGAGTCGGTATGTCGTCACTACAGGCGCGTGGCATGCGCGGCGAGGCGCTTGCGCTCGCGTATTTGCGTGAGCGAGGCTACCAGTTGGTCGCACGTAATGTCCGTATGCACCAGCGCGGAGAGATTGATTTGATTATGCGTGCCGGTGAAGCGCTCGCCTGTGTCGAAGTTAAAACCCGCGTATCGCCGCAGGTCCCGTTTGAGCTGCTGGTGCCACGCGCAAAGCAGCAAAAAATCATCTTTGTTGCCCGGTGGTATATGCAGCAACATCGTTTGCATGATGTCGTGGTGCGGTTTGATGTTGTGTTTGTTGATTTGAGCAAGGCAGAGGTTGAGATCCGGCATATACCGGGTGCGTTTACGCCTTAAACTGCTTCTATTCGTCCGCTATGTGTGCGGGGTTGTGGCGCAGGCAAATCCTTGATAGTGCGCGCGAGATTATGTACTTGCTCTAGTGACCATTCATGCCTCTTAGAGAGTGTCTGCGCTAGCTGCTTAAGCCTTTCGCGGGTTAATGTGTTATTGGCGAGCATTGGTGCTATGAGACTGCGAGCAGTGTCTTGCGCGGTTGGTGAGCCGCCTTCAGCAGCTGCCAGGAGGGCGTTTTCAACTGCTATTTCTGCAGCACTTGGTTTTGCTTTGCGTGCGCTGTACCACGCAAAACCAGCACAGCCAACCCCGAGAAGGAATAAAAATGCGGTCACGCCAAATCGCTCAGCCGCAGCAGCCACGCCTGGCAGTTTTAGCGATGCTTTGAGCCCTTTCCAAAAACCACCGGGTTGTTTTGAAAAGAGTTTTTCAAGTGCTGCACGTCGTTGCGCAGTAGCAAGCATTTGCCAGGTCATAATCCCGGTTGCGATAAAAAAGCCAACGGAAGCAATACTGCTAATAACTTTTGGTTGCATGATGCAATAAGGCGCCTCATTGGTGCCGTCAGGGTTAAAAGTGTCTACATCGTCTAAATTGTAGCCATTCGGGAAGGCAAACGGGCCTCTTGGTGTTGCTGCGGCAGTCAGTGTAGTGTAGGCGAGGGCGGTAACGCCCATGCAGAGGTAAAGATGCTTCATAATGAGCCTTTTTATGGGGTGTGGTATGCAGAGCGATGCCACCCTATATAAAAAGGAATACCGCTGGCAATAAAGAGAATTGCAAGACCCAGCGCACTCCATGCTGCTTGGCTTATAATCCATGTGCAAAAGAGAAGACTGCCGGCTGCGACAGCGCTGCTATACAGGCTCTTTTTTTGCTCTCTTCTGCTGCGCATCAAAAGGGCAGCAGCACAGGCGGCATATACCAGCAAAAAGCACACGACTGAGATGTCTATAATGGCGGCAACTTGTTCATGAACACTTTTGCTGCAAAGAAGCGCAAGAATGGGCACGATCCCGATGCTGCTGACCAGAATGCCCCACAAGGGAGCGCCTGTTTTTGTTTCGCGCAAAAAGAGCTTGGGAAAAAGTCCTGCTTGGGCAAGGCCAAACGCGATTTGTCCCGTGGTCAGTGTCCAGGCATTGAGCGTGCTGAGGCATACAATCGAGGAAATGAGAGCAATGGCAATATGCCAATTGCCGCTAAACACAAGCTGCGCAGCAGTGACGTAGGGTGCGTCTGAGGTGGCAAGCAGCGTGCCGGGTACGGCTCCCATGATGCCAATGCTATTGAATAGATAGAGAAGGGCGACAAAGGTGGTGCCCACCGTGAGGGCAAGGGGAATGGTTTTGGTGGGATTGTGTACATTGCCAGCGGGGGCTGTTGCCGTTTCAAGGCCAATAAAACCCCAAAAGGTTATGAGTACCGCGGCGCTGATGAGATGATAGAGTGAGTGATGTGCATGCGCTGGTGCAAGCATCACATTGCTGGCATTAAAAGCTTTAAGGGTGAGTGTGGGCAGCGCAACCAGCGGAATGCACTTGAGCACGGTAAAGAAAAATTCTGCAGATCCCACCAGATGGGTGCTACATAAGTTGAGGGCAGTAATGGCTGCCAGCAGGAGTACCTGGAGCAGAAAGTATATGAGGGGTGAATCGATGCCCATTATTGGGCGCAGATAGCCGATGCATGCGGCAAATACCACCGTGGAGCTTACCCATGAAATGAGCCAGTAGGTCCAGCCGGTAAAAAAGGCGGGGAGATTGCCAAATACTTTTTGTACGTAGATGTGGGGCCCCCCGGTTTCGGGAAAGCGTTTGCACAATTCAGAGAACATAAGGGCAAGAACAATGGCGCCACATCCGGCCACTAGCCAACCAATAAAAGCATACCAACCAAAGGGCGCAAGAGTGGTGGGTAAAATAAAAACGCCTGAGCTGATTTGACTACCAAGTACAATGGCAAGCACCTGCCAGAAACCTAATTTTGCTTTGTTCATCGATCCTTCCTTTTTTTGTATAGGTAAGTCTATGCAGAGCTCTTTTATTTTGCGAGTAAAAGCTTTATAATTCCCAGCCTTCAAGCTTGTAGTGTGGAGAGATGGCTGAGTGGCCGAAGGCGATCGTCTCGAAAGCGATAGTACCTTTGCGGGTACCGGGGGTTCGAATCCCCCTCTCTCCTCCATTCTTCGCGGTAACACGCTACCGCGTCGCTACGAATGGCTGCCGCCGGCAAAAGGAAGTACAGCCTTTTAAAAGCGACGCCAGTCCGTCGAAGCTGTCCGGCTCAGGACGCTACAAGCGTAGACGGAAGAATGCCCCTCGTAGCTGCCCGGTTGAAAACACCTCGAAGCCGCACGGCTCAGTGCACCAAGGCGAAGAGTGTGCTCAGGGCACTGCAAAAGCGTAGAGTGGGCTGCCCGCCGTCGTTAGGACTCATTATGACCAACATTTCAACTCCCCGTACCATTCTCTTCGACGTCTATGACGTCCTTTTCTCCGGCACTCCTGATATGGGGTTTTCTCTCTATTTAGCCGAAAAAGCAAAAACTGATCCGCGTATTAATGCCTCCTTTGATGGCAATGTGCGCAGTGTGCTGTATGGTCTACTTTCGCGCTATTGTCCCTTGTGCTCATTTGCAGTGTGCCGCTCTTTAGTGCCGCATAATCCCGGTGCCCACGTCAAACGAGCACTCAAAGAAGGCACTCTCACGTACGAGCAGCTCAAAGTCGGTATCACCTACATGTTGACGCATCATGTGCAGTGTCCGCCCCAGACGCGTATTATTCTTGATTACGCTGCTGAGTATTTTTCCAATCCACAGTTCTCTGTTGCTGCCTGGCATTCGCTGCCGCAAGGCCAGGCCTTGTTTAAGCAGGCCATTGCGCACTATGGTCCTGCGCAGGTATTTGTGCTTTCCAATATGCCCGCCGAGATCTTTACGGCGTTTAAGAATCGCTTTCCAGATATCTACTCGTTGCTTTCTGAAGACCACTGGATGGTTTCAGGACATATAGGCGCCGCAAAACCAAAGCCAGATGGGTTTGCGTATGCGTTACATCGTATGGGGTGCGCTGCGTCGCAAGTGCTTTTCATTGATGATAAAGAAGAAAACTGTGTTGTTGCCCGCGGGCAGGGCATGCAAGCGTTGCAGTTTACCGTGCCGCCGTCTACTCTGTTGCAGGAGTGGTACCACAGCATTGGATTTAAGGGTGATGGCAACAAAGATTAGATTTTTTCATACTGCCGATATTCATTTTGGCGTTGAGAACTACGGACGCATTGATCCGGAAAGTGGCATTCACACTCGTTTACTTGATTTTGAGCGTTCCTTGGCCCGCATTATTGATCGTGCTATTGCGGAGCATATTGATCTTTTTGTCTTTGCCGGTGATGCCTATAAAACTGCGTATCCAACCCCCACGCAGCAAAAGCTTTTACTTGCTCAATTTTTGCGTCTTGAAGAGGCGGGCATTCCCGTGGTTATTGTGGTCGGTAATCACGATCATCCGCTCAGTTTTGGTCGGGCGCATGCGCTGGATGTTTTTGGTGCGATTCGCCATCAGGGATTTTATGTTTTTTCAAAGCCGCAGGCAGTGCGTATTCAAACCCGTTCTGGTCCGGTGCAAGTTATTGGGGTGCCATGGCCCATGCGGCACAACGTGCTGGCACATGAAGCGCATCAGCTCAAGACGGCAACTGAAGTGACTGACTATTTATCTGAGCGTATGTGCTTAATTATTGCGGAGCTTGCGCGCAGCCTTGACCCGGCGTTGCCGGCAATTTTAGTGGGGCATTTGACGGTGGCAAACGGCATTTTTTCCGGTTCTGAGCGGCGTGCGGTTTATGGGACTGATCCTTTGTTTATGCCCTCGCAATTAGCGCTTGCGCCCCTTGACTATGTGGCGCTAGGGCATTTGCATCGGCATCAAGAGCTGAATCCTGGCGGGCGGTGCCCGGTGGTGTATGCCGGTTCACCGGAGCGCGTCGATTTTGGTGAGCGCAAGGAGCCAAAGGGCTATTGCGATGTCTCTATTGCGTGCGATGAGGGTACAAAACAAACGCAGTACTCCTTTGTGCCATTACCGGTACGGCCTATGATCCAAATTGAAGTGGTACTCTGCCCAGACGGCTCGGCGACTGATCAGGTGATTGCCGCCGTTGAGCAGCGGGATATTACGGATGCTATTATAAAAATTCTCTATGAAGTGCCGGCCGGGCAGCGTGATATGGTTGATACGGTAAAGGTGCACCGAGCATGTAGCGCGGCGCACTATGTTGCCGGCATTGTACCGGTGCATCAATTGGCTCCTCGCATGCAGCGGGCTGAGGTATCCACGCTCATGTCGGGTGATGAACTTTTGGGTAGGTACTTTGAGTCAAAAAAATATACTTCTGCTGAGCAAGAGCGCCTGCTGTTACTTGCTCACGAGTTGTGCCAGGAGCAGGAAAAAGAGTATGAACAAGCAGAGGGGGATGAGGCGCATCATGACGAATAAACCATTGTATCTTTTTAATACGCAGTCTGGCGGTAAAGAAGTGTTTACTGCGGGGCCAGAAGTACGGTTGTATGTTTGCGGAGTAACGCCGTATGACTATGCCCATCTCGGGCATGCGCGTTGTTATGTTGCCTTTGACGTGCTGATACGCGTGCTTGAGTGGTGGGGCTATAAGGTGCGGTATATTCAAAACGTGACCGATGTTGATGACAAAATTGTGCGCAAGGCGCAGCAGGAACTGGGCGATGGCGGTGATTTGGCTGCAGCAGCTGGCGCCATTGCTCGCCGCTTTACCCGAGAATTCAATCATGATATGCGCACGCTCAATGTCTGCTCGCCATCAGCGCAGCCAACCATTAGTGAAAACATGCAGGCGATTATCGCCTTTATTGCGGTCCTTATTGATAGAGGCCATGCGTATGAGTCTGGCAGTGATGTGTATTTTTCTATTGATTCATGGCCGGCGTACGGACATTTGTCTGGCCGGTCTCTTGAGGATCTAGTGGCCGGTGCGCGTATTGAGCCGAATGAACACAAGAAAAACCCTGCCGATTTTGCGTTGTGGAAAGGCGGCGTTGCTGGTTCTTTTTGGCAATCGCCGTGGGGGCTGGGACGACCGGGGTGGCATATTGAGTGCTCAGCACTGGCGCGTGCCTATGCTGGCGAAACGCTGGACATTCATGCCGGGGGTATCGATTTACTTTTTCCGCATCATGAAAATGAATGTGCCCAGTCTGAGGCACTTACCGGTAAGCCACTTGCCCGCTTTTGGTTGCATAATGCTCACGTGACGCTGGCGTCAGAAAAAATGTCAAAATCGCTCGGCAACACCCGCACCATTCGTGACGTTTGTGCCCACTACGATCCCATGGTGCTTCGCTTTTATCTCTTGCAGCATCATTACCGCAGTCCGCTCGATTTAAATATGGAGCTTCTTGCAGGTTCTGCCAAGGCGTATGCGCGTTTGGCACGTGCGCTGAATCCTGAAGAGGTTTTTCCCAAGTCTGAGGAGCAGGGCTTGGCCCTTTGTGCCACGCTTGCGCAGCGCTGGCCATTATTTGCGGGCCTTCTTGATGCAATTGCCGATGATTTAAATGTGGCAAAGGCTCTTGGGCTGTTGTTTGCCGAGCTGCCAGCCGTTGCCGCAGATCCTGAGGCCCAACGCGCCGCACGGGCGTTTGTGGTTGATGTGTGCGGTTTGTGGTTGATGCCAATTGCAGAAAAGGAACCTGTCGCGGTTTCTGCAGAGATAGCGGCACTTCTTGAGGCGCGTGACCAGGCGCGTGCAGCGCGTGACTGGCAGCGGGCAGATGAGCTGCGCGATGAGCTTAAGCAGCGCGGCTATGTGCCGGTGGATACGAAGGTTGCGCGCGAAAAGAAATAAGCGCTTGTTGTTTTTTTTGTAATTTCGTTATTCTGATTATCGTAGAACGATTTAAGCTGCGGCATGGGGGGATTGTATGGAATACAAAAAATATCTAATTGGTGTGTGGTTGATGGTTGGCGCTTTGTCATTGCAGGGTGCGGAGGTGCCAGGAGCGGCAGGCGCTGGGCTGGATGCTGCAGCAGCTGGGGCCAAGGCCGGTGGGGCTGGTCGTGACGACGCTCAGATTATGGAGCGGTTGAGGCTCTTTAAAAAAGCAAAAGAGAAGTACGACAAGATCAGTGATGTTCAGGAGAAAAATCTGGCGAGAAATAAGGCGGTTCTTGAGTTGCTGCAACTGTCGAGAGTGGCAGATCCCTCGGAGGGCGAACTTGGTAAGTGGAGAGAGTTGGCCGGAGCAGTGAGAAGATTTACTATAAATTTATACAAGGAGATGGTTCCCGAGGAAATGAGGAGGGTCTACAATCTCTATCCTGAAAAGACAACGGATGATGAAATTAAGCGCAAGAAGGCAGAACAACTTGCTGGAGGTACTGCGCAAGAAAAGGCGTTTTTTGCACACATACTTTCTGAGTATGGTATTCCAAGGGCTGATGGGCAGGAATATAAGAGTGACCTTTTAACAGAGGTAAGGAACGCTGTAGAGGATATTCTTGCAGAAAAGCACCCGGTATCTCCATCCGTCTTTTCGGAACCAATAAAGCCAGAAGACCTCCAAACAGAGTTTGCTTCTCGTCAGAAGCGGCAGAAGGAAATGCGTGACGCAGCAGATGGAGATACTAATGTGCGAGGGGCATTGAACAGCTCATGGAGAAAAATGCCGCTGCAAGATCGCTTGTATACGCTTACTGATGTTGGCCTGCCGCGATGGCAAGTGAAAAAAGAGCAAGTGTCACCTGCTCAGTCAGGGGCTGCTCCTGCGCCAGCGGCGGCAAAGAAAGAAAAGAAGAAGCCTGAATATGAGCTGATAGCAGAGCCGCCACATTCTTTGTATACAAAATATAGCAATCGTGGTGATGCGCATGGTCTCAATCTTGCGCTTCTTGGCGATGCGGTTGACTTGGCGACCATGACGAGCACAAAAGCAGGCGTGCTCGGTGCCGGTATTGGCTTGTCAGCGGCAGGACGTCTAGCAGATTCTGTTGGCGGTCAGCATCCGGTGTATACGCCGGCAACGCATGAAGAAGATGAAACGGTTGCTCGTTTTGCAAAGGCTGGTAAAGGGTTAAAGGACGTGTCTGCAGAAAACTCCTTTGAGCACGCCCGACAAGTACAGGAAGACAAGGTGGCGTATCCGCGCGCCGCCCATCAAGTGGCCAAAGGGGATTTGGTAGGCAACTTGGCTACGTTTCAGCAGCGTCTTGCGCAGCCGGGACTTACTTTGCTTGAGCATGGCATGCGGGCATTTAACTTTAATACCATTTTGGCATTCAATCGCTATCTGGCAGCAAACAAACACAAGCCTGAAGTAAAAAAATATCTCAAGAGCCTGAGAAATAAGCGCATTGCACTTGGCGTGATGCTTGGCCTTGAATCGGCACTTAAAGCCGGTTCGTGGTGGCAACATGCGCGCAGAGCGAGCTTTCCTAGGAATGGGGCTGCAGATGCTGATGATGCAACGCGTATTGAGCGTGGCAATATGCTTACCGCTGGGGCAGTGCTCTTAAATCTAGTACGACAGGGTTATAGCGCGTACGTCAAGCATGGCCATACCTCTAAAGCGCAAGAGCATGAAGAGAGTACCATGTTTGAAGGTATGACGCCGGGGCATAAGGAGCAAAAGCCCTCACTGACCGAATAGAGCAATGAGTTTTTCGGCGATTTCTTTTTTAGAAAGCGCACCACTGATCGCACCAACTTGCCGACCGTTTTTGTAAAAAATAAGGGTGGGAATCGAGGTGATCCCGTGAGTGATAGCGAGCTGGCGGTTTTCATCAACATCGACTTTGCCAAATACGTATGACTCGCTCAGTTCATTAGAGAGCTCTTCAAAGCCGGGGGCCATTTGACGGCAGGGTCCGCACCAGTCCGCAAAAAAATCTAAAACGACCGGCTTTGTTGCCTTGATAACAAGCTCATTAAATGATTCGTTGGTGATAGTAATAAGCATGATAGTTTCCTATTCAGTACAAGGTGCAAGATGTCATGATGGGTTGCTGCGCTAACCCGTTATAAAGACCCGCAAGATACCCAACGAGGATGAGGCTGTCAAAGTAACGTATACTAAAACAGGGAAGGCAAAAGCCCTCCCTGTGCAGCAAATCAACAGTCTACGATGTGTGAGCACGGCGTAGGCAACTAAATGCCTACCTCGTGCGTGACCATAGTAATCAGACCTGAACTAAAGGGGGTTACCCCTGCACGTGTATACGGTTTCATACCGTTTCCTTTCGTATAAAAAAGACTGCTCTGCCGCCGCTACTTGCTTTAAGCATGGCGTATGTGAGCGGGGGCAACTATAGAGTGAGAGTGCCGTGGCAAGCAAGGTTTTATAGAATAAAAAACGCGGTGCAGAAGCAAGATGTGTTTATTTGGGGCAGACGTAACCGAAAAAGTGTGGTAGCATGACTTTGAATAATTGATCAGCGAGTGCATGCACTCGTCACTCAGAGGAGACTCGTAGAGTCGACGTGGAGTCCAGAAAAATCAGAAAAAATATACATTTACCTGGATCCCACGCCTCTTTCAGAGGCTCTGAATGACGTGTTGTGCTTCGTACCGGCCTTGTTTCGCTGAGTTTTTTGGTTTTAGTGCACGTGTGTATGGTTGATATGGTAGAAACATTTCAGGTTATTGTTGTTGGCGGTGGACACGCCGGGATTGAAGCGGCCTATATTAGCGCCAAAATGGGTGTGCGCACTGCGCTTATATCCCTTTCAAAAGATTCCATTGGCCTTATGCCCTGCAATCCCTCTATTGGTGGTCTGGGCAAGGGCCATATCGTATACGAAGTAAGTGCGCTTGGTGGTTTGATGCCACAGCTTTGTAACGACACCTACGTGCAAGCACGCATGCTTAATACGAGCAAGGGACCTGCGGTGCAGGGCTTGCGGTTGCAGATTGATAAATATGCCTATAAAAAAGCAGCGCAGCAGGCGCTGTCATGCACCCCTAATCTAACGATTATCGAGGGCATGGTGCAGGGTCTTGAGCTTGAAGCTACCGCGGATGGTATGCGTATTGCCGGTGTGCGGGTAACCGTTGCTGGTGCTGAAAAAATCTATTACGCCGGCTCAGTGGTGATCACTGCCGGCACGTTCTTAAATGGTGTGCTCCATGTTGGGTTGCAGCAGACGGGCGGCGGTCGTGTCGGAGAGGCTGCGGTTACCGGCTTGTCCGGTGTGCTGCATGAGGTGCTTGGTGTACAGCTCGGGCGCTTAAAGACCGGTACGCCGCCACGACTGCGTGGCACGAGCGTCAACTATGCGGTGCTTGAAAAACAGGAGCCGCAGCCGCTGGATGTGCTCTTTACGTATGATGCGCCAGCTGGTGGGGTGCGTGATCGCATGGCCTGTTATTTGGCACATACGACCGCGCAGACGCATGAGATTATTGCAAAAAATATTCATCTCTCTGCCATGTACAGTGGCAATATTAAAGGGGTGGGGCCGCGCTATTGTCCTTCTATTGAAGATAAGATTGGGCGCTACCCTGATCGTCTCAGCCATCATGTCTTTGTAGAGCCTGAAGGTATGGATATTGATGAAATATATCCCGCTGGTCTTTCGACCTCTCTTCCGTATGATGTGCAAGTTGCCTATATCCAATCGATTCCTGGTTTTGAGCAGGCAGAAATTGTCCGGCCGGGATATGCGGTTGAATATGACTTTGTGCAGCCAACGATTTTGCAGCACACGCTTGAAACTAAAAAAGTCGCCGGGCTCTTTTTTGCCGGCCAGATTAATGGTACTACCGGTTATGAAGAAGCAGCGGGCCAAGGAATTTTGGCAGGTATTAACGCCGCATTAAAGGCGCAGGGCAAAGAGCCATTCATTTTAGACCGCAGCGAAAGTTACATCGGCGTTATGGTGGATGATTTGGTGACGCTTGGTGTTGATGAACCGTACCGCATGTTTACGTCGCGTGCTGAACGCCGGCTCCTGTTGCGCCAGGATAATGTATTTGCCCGCTTGATGCCGTATGGATACGCGCTGGGCACGATTGATCACGCGCTCTATGCCCGCTTCCAGCAGGAGCAAGAGATGGTTAAGCGGGTGACGCAGCATCTTTTGGCGCGTAAGCAGAGTCCCGCGTACTGGGCATTTCAGCAATTGGTTTTTGAGCAGGCAGAGCAAGAAAAAGCTATCAGTGCACTGCATGGGCTCTTTCCGGACCATGTGTACACCTCGCGCATGCTTTTGCAGATCTATGCAGCGGTGCGCTATGACGGCTATTTGCAGCGTGAAGAGGCAGAAGCGGCGCGGCTGCGTGATTATGCCCATATGCGTATTCATGACGACTTGGTATATCGGGACATTCCCGGTCTGAGTTTTGAGCTGCAGCAAAAGCTAACCAAATATAAACCAGCAACGATTGCGCAAGCCCAACTTATTCCTGGCATGACGCCGGCGGCTGTGTCACTCATTATGTATCATATGCGCAAGGGGCTGTCCGGTAATAAGTAAAAGCGGAGCAGACACGTCATCGCGAATCCGAACGAAGTGAGCGATGTGGCGATCCACGTTAATCACTCATTCCTGGATAGTCTCTAAGACGTTGCAAAAGTGAGAGGTTGAGCTAAGCTTGCCATCAGCTCTTTTGATGCAATGAGGTTTCGATGACAAGCATGAAGCGATATGGTGCCGCCGTGTGGGCGCGCGTCACAACAACCGTACAACGCCTTTTGAGTCGTGGAAAAGCTGAAACACCGCGTCTGCGTATTTTGATTGTCATAGCACATGATAAAAGCTGGTGGTCACTCAATGCAGTACAGCAGTTTATAGCAACACTGCGTGAGAATATGGGGCAAGAGGCCGAGCCGATTTTTGATATCGTGTCGTTGCAGTGTAGCCAAGAAAAGTTGCAGGCCTTTATCCCGACGCTGATGCAGGAGCCACGCTATGATTTGGTGGTAACCGTTGGTGGGTGGGTGACGCGTGAAGTGCGGGACTTTCTTGATACGATGCCTATACCGATTCCGCATATTTTTTGTGGCGTGCCTGATCCGGTGGGCATGAGCATTGTCGATTCTCTTGCCGCCTCTGGGCGCCTGGTGACCGGTGTTGCGTCGGTTCCTTTTGATTTTGGTTTGCAGATTGAAATGATTCGGGCACTGTGCCCCTCCATTCGGGCTATTGGCCTTATCTCTGGTATTAGCGTTGCCATGGATACGGTATCTAGTTTTCTCGGCAAACAGGTGTCTCTTTTTATGCAGGCATGCAAGGAGCGCGGCATTGAGTGTGTAGAGATTCCGTTATCAAATCCTGATGTACTTGAATTTTTGCTGCGTGATGCCAAAAACACCCATGGTATTGGGGTGGTGTGTGCCTTGCCGTGCTTGTTTCTGGCAGCTTCTTCTGAGCAGCTTATTCAAGCATGTACCGCCGTGGGTGTGCCACTGTGTACCAGTGAGCTTTCTTCGGTGTATCATGGTGCTGCCATTGGCTTTGGAGAACACGGTGGGGTGTATGGCATGTATGCGGCATCACTGGCGTATGAAGTACTAGTCAATCACCGTCCTATCGAGGCGATGCCTATTGTGCAGCCGCCGCTTCAACATACAATGCGCTACAATTATGACGCGCTTATTGCGCAGGGGGTCACGGTTACCCCTGCTATGCGGCATCTTTTGAGCATGGTGTCTGTTTTCTTTCCGTCGCAATAAAATTGCCATTGACAACCGTTTTGGTTGCGAGTACTATTGCGGCTCATTTTTCACTACGCGGGAATAGCTCAGCGGTAGAGCACTGCCTTGCCATGGCAGGGGTCGCGAGTTCGAATCTCGTTTCCCGCTCCAAAAAAGCCTTATTTGATAGCATTTTATTATTCTGTTAATATCGCTTACACATCCCTCTAACCATTTTTCTTGCCGTTAGAGAGGATATCGTGCAATGGTATAACCGCACGTGTTATTCGCACTATCTTTTATATGAACCATAAGTAAGGTTATCAATGAAATCAATTCTGCAAGAAGCCAACTCGATTGAACGCGCTATAGATAAGGCGTGGAATCAAGCTGGCAAGCCGAAGGAGTTTTCGATAAAGATTCTCGATGAGGGAGAACGTAATTTTATTGGATTAACTCGAAAACCGGCAATTGTTACCATTTTTTATCGCCCCGAAAAAGCAACCGCGCCGCAACAAATGAATGAACGCGAAAAACAGCAAAAAGCTGAACAGCGTGAGCGTCAAGAAGCGCAGCGTAAAAATGCTATTGCGGAGCGCCAAAGCCAATCGCAAAACCAGAATATGCCGCGTCGTCGTTATGCGGGCACCGAAGAGCAGCGTGCTGCTTTTAATAAACCGGTTACTGCTGATGGGTGGCAGGAAGAATGGCATTATTTTGTGCTCAATGAAATTCGTGAACTGGTACGTTTGATGGGTCTTGTTGCCCAGGCGGATGCTGCAGTTACCGAAGAAAAAGTGCTCACCGTTACGTTTAAGCAAGCATTGCTTGAAGACGAAGATGAGCAGAAGATGCTTTTTGTGACGCTTGCCTATCTTGGCTTGCAACTCTTAAAGCGTGCCTACAAGCACTCTTTTAACGGATTTAAGGTTATGGTCAGAGGGCCAAAAGCTGATGGATCGTCAACGATGAGCGCTGATGGTGATGAAACGATTCCAAATCATGAAGCACGCTTGCCGCGTCGTCGTGATGAAGGAGCAAAGCATCATCGTGATCAACGGGGCGGCCAAGGTCGGTCTGGACGATCGGGACACTCTTCACGCGGTCGCCATGGCGGTGGCCCTGATGAGCGTCGTGACCGTACTGAGCGGAGCGATCGTCAGGATCGCAATGATCGTGGACCACGTCCGGTGTCACACGAGTCGGTGCTGCATAAGCATGATGCGCCTCATACGCAGAGTGCTGATGATGTTGCCGCAGAACAAAAACGTTTTGCGCGTGAACAACTGAATCGTGAAGAACGTAAGCCAAATGCGCCTGTTGAACAACAACCAGGTGGGAAGAAAAAATACCCACCATTCTTTGTTCTCGAGGATGAGCGAAGCGAACGGTAAAACATACCTCAATGATTACTGCTGTTGATACTATTATCGCTGTCTGTACAGCGCCAGGGCCTGCGGCTCTGGCGCTGGTTCGTTTAGATGGTCCCGCTGCATTTGCTATTGCGCAACGCATGGCTGGTAGCGGCGATCGCATCAGCGCGGCGCCGAGCCACACTATTGTGTATGGTACGGTAAAGGCCGCCGATGGTACGGTTATTGATACCGTGCTTTTTCTGCTTATGCGCGGGCCCAAAACCTTTACGGGCAATGATTGTGTCGAAATTACTGGGCATAATAATCGGTTTGTGGTGCAGGCTATTATTGCGCGCGCCCTGGAGCTTGGGTGCCGGTCAGCAAGGCCGGGAGAATATACCCAGCGCGCGGTCGAAAATGGCAAAATGGATGTGTTGCAGGCAGAAGCACTCCATGAATTGGTGGTTGCCCCCTCTCTTGCAGCAGCGCAGGTAAGTTTGCGGCAAATGCAGGGTTCTCTCTCGCATGTGGTTGCGACCGTTGAGCAGGAGCTCTATCAGCTTGCGGCATTTATTGAAGCGAGCTTTGAGTTTTCAGAGGAAGAGCACCTTGATTTGGATTTTGATGCTCTCGTGCGTCAGCGTATTATCCGCGTACAGGAAACGGTGGATCGTGTGCTTGCCGGCAGCGCTGCGGCGCAGCATCTGCGTGAAGGGGTCAAAATTGCTCTGGTTGGCAGTGTAAATGCCGGTAAGTCTACGCTTCTTAATGCACTCATTGGTCGTCGTCGCGCTATCGTCAGTGATGTGCCGGGCACCACGCGTGACAGTATTGAGGCCGGGGTAACCGTTGATGGCTATGCGTGGACCTATATTGATACTGCGGGCTTTCGTACCACCACTGACGCTATTGAGCAGGAGGGTATTGTGCGTTCGCAAGAGGCAGCCGAGCTTGCTGACTTGGTGTTGTGGGTGCGCGATGCAAGCCGTGGGTTAACGCCTGATGAGCAGACTTTGTATGCCCAGGTGCGGGAGCGGTGTGGGGCTAAGCTCGTGGAAGTGTATACCAAGTATGATGCCCTGGGTGACGCGCTACCAGCGGGCTTTGCTGGGTACGTGGTCAGCGCCCATACTGGATATGGGATGGATGTGCTTAAAGCCGGTATCTCTGCACGGGTAAAAGCGCTGTATGAATCGTTAGAAACCCCTTTTATGCTTAATCAGCGCCAAAGTGCGCTGCTGCAAGATATTAGGTCTGAGCTGGCGCGTATTGCCCAAGAGTGTGCTGCGCCACGTCCGGCCTATGAGCTGGTTGCGATGCGGGTGCACGGTCTGCTGCAATTGGTTTCTGAGCTTTCTGGCCGATCGGTGACTGAGGCGGTCATGGATGCGGTATTTTCAACGTTTTGTATAGGTAAATAGTCAAACACTTCCGGCAATACCATGCTTCTTCGTAAAATAATACCTGGGAGGGTTCTATGAAGAATACATGGTTAGTAGGAATGTGTGTGGTAAGTATGCTGTCACCGCTCGGGATGCATGCTGCCGGTGATGCTGGTGAAGTCGTCTCTCTGGACACTGATAGTGATACTGAATCTATTGGCATTGATAGTGACGTTGAATCTGTTGGGATTGATGATAAAAGAGGTTTGTGGATAACGGTTGTCGATGAGGATGGTAGGCAGATTAGCGAAATGGATATTCGCCAAAGCCTTGCTGATGATGATGCACCTATGTGGATTGATACGGGGCGACGTTTGGTTGTTTCTTCTCGGATTGCAGGTAGGTTTCAGGAAACAAGTCGCGCGCGTAGCGTGCACACCTTGCTTGACGAGAGTGGCTCTCGCGTAAAGATTGGCTCAGAGCGTCTTGCGTACGGTGTTGCTATGCTTTATAGGTGGTTTGCAAGCAAAGGCGAGGAATTTTTTATAACACCACGCTGGTTTACTGAGGATGGAGGAAGGCTTCGTCCTGGTGTTGATGAGCTTACCGAGATAGCCCGGGTGCTTGAGGTACCATTGAGTGATATACAGGTGCACAAATTTCTCATTGCACAAGAAGGGGCGTTGGTTGATGCGCTCGGCGACTTTGATGCTGCTTCGTCTGTTGCTGCTGCGGGGGGCGCGCTTGGGGCACTGCGTGCAGCTATGGTGGGGCACACGTATGTCACCAGTCCTTACTGCTGGTGGAAGTTGTATCAGCAGGAGCTTGCAAGTTCTAAAAAAGGGCGCTTTCGCTTTAGAGATAAGGAGAAGGAGCGCCAGGCCCTTAATGCACTATGGGAGGCCTTTGTGTTTCCGAAAGTGAGTCTTACGGCGATGCTTGGAGATCCGGCTTGTATATACAATATCCTATTACACTGTGGTGCTATTGTGTGCCAGTGGCTTTTAGATGATGGCAAAAAATTAAAGAGCTTTATTCCGGTGCCGCTCAGCGTATCTGTTGCCGATCGTTTGTCATGGGTTGGTGCCTACTTTCAGCAGGAAGGCTCCCCAGACTATTGTCCCGATTATGCACGCGCCATCGATGCGTTTGTTGCAAAACATGCATCTCCCGCGGCAGCACTTTCTAAATAAGCATCGGGGTTTTCTGGGGATAGGTATGAAAAGCCTGGTGACCTGGTGTTTGATTGCGGTAGTGCTTTCATGCACCCTGGATGCCAGCGACAGCGTTTCTGATGCGAGTAGTGTTGATAGTAGCGAAGATTTTACGTGGACAGAAACGAATTCGGCGCGCTATGGCACAGGCATTCGCGAGCTGCGCCTTGAGTGTCTGGAGGATGGCGGTGGGCAAGGGACGATAGAGATTTGGTCTGACCCAACACGCTACTTAGTGGTTCCTCGCTGTGTGGCGCGGGGTTTTCAGCCGACCAGCAGAGACTCCAGCGTCTGCTTTTTGCTGCGTAGTGTTGGTGAAGATACGCTACCACCAGAGCTGGTGTATCATAGCATTGCTATGTTGTGTATGTGGCAAGCAAGCCATGGTAAGACTATCTACGGTTCATACCGGTGGTGTAGCGGAGATGGGGGGTGTGTGCGCCCCAAGCTGTATGACTTGCTTACTATAGCAGCGGTGCTCAACGTGCCGCTTACGTCGCAAGAGCTTGTTGCGTTGGTCGCCTGCCAAGATCACGGGTTATTTAGCTTCTTAAAAGATGCTTCAGGGGGAGAAGCGCTTACGCTGGTGCGTGCTGCAGTTGTGGGGCATACGTATGACTCCAGTCCTTATTGTTTGCGGGCGTTGGATGGTGACGTCTTGCGCAATCCTACCGCTTCTGTAGCGCAGAAGGAGCGGGCGTTGCGCTCGTTGTGGCAGGCCTTTACGTCACCGTTGCTTGACCTGGATGCTCAGAAAACTGATCCTTCCTACGGCTACCGTATCTTGTTTTGGTGTGGTGTTGATGTATGCACGTGGTTGCTTAAGCACTATGGCTCGTTGGATGGTCTTGCAGCCATTGGTGAGTACGGCTCGGTTTCTTCAAGCACTGCCGACCGGCTACGGCGCGTTGCTGCCTATTTTTGGCGGAAGAAGAAGGACTATGAGGCGGCTTATCACGTGTACGCGTTTATAGAGGCCCATAAACCGGATTCCGCGTATGACGCACATGTGGCGGATGTGTGTGTGCTTGCTGATGAGGCAAATGCTGCCTCTGGTGGTGCTCCTGAGACAGCAGTGATCTAAGGGGCGTTTGCAGCGATATCAGTAGCAAGGCCATGGGCAGTCATAATGGCGGTCATGGTATCTTTTATGGGTTCAACCTCCGCCGTACCAACCAGTGTGCCGGGCCGCAGAGCCATGATTTGTTTATATTTTTTACTGAGCGCTAAGCAACACTCAGGGCTAAGCTCGCCGAAATTTTCTTGAAAAAGTTGGGGAAATTTCTGCAAGAGGCGTGAAAAGCTTATTTCATTTTCTGGTAATAGGCTTGAAAGGATCGCTGTCTCTTGTAGGTGTGCGTCTAGCTTTTTGTTCAGTATTCCTAGTGCATTCCACTGGTTTACGAGAACGAGGATAAGGTTCAGGGATATTAGATACTGTGTTTCTTGGTCGCATTCTTTTCGCTTATCGCTCGCTATGAAAAAATTTGAAAGATCATCCCACGCAGCTTTCTTTTCTTTTGCGTATGTTATAGCTGCTTTTAAGAGGCAGACATAAGTTTTATTGAATGGAACTTGTCGGTGGATGCCGCCGCGGTTCAGTGGTCTATCCCCGTTTACGATTCCTATGTAGCCCAAAATTGTTTGAGCGATTTGTGGGATTGTGCTAAGACCTTCCGGTAGCTTTATCTTCCACGAAGCACTGAAGCTTGTAGGTGTGGCTATTGCGAAATTATTGGGTTTTCCCTTGTTTAAATCTGATTCTGAGTAGTATCTGCACACATCGAATCTTCCGATGTTGAAGTCAGGTGCTTTCAGGTTATTACCAAAGCAATCAAACATAATGTGCAAGCAGTTTTTTTGTTGGGAATAAATGAATTTAAGGCGAGCGCTATGGAGCTGAAGTGGAATATTTAGCACAAGTGTTATGTCACGTTGAATGCTTATAGTAGTGAGCTTTGGATTAAATGAGCTTACTTTTCTATAGAGAAAATCATTTTTTTCCTTGTTAAAAGTAGATAGTAAGGCTTTTAAGGCGAAGGCACAAGGATCTGGTAGAAGTGCAGCGGCCTGAGCTTTCAGTGTTATTGCTTGTATTACGGCAAGTGTGCTTTGATGAAGATAGGTAAAAATTGCTTCAAAAGTGTGGGGCGTAAATTTTGTCTTTACAAAAACTCCATCCATTGTCCCAATTGTTACATCAGTTTCGCTACCAATTACCGCGGCATTTACTTCAAAGTCACCCGCAGCAAGTTGGTTGTCAATTGTATTTTTGCAGGCGGTATTGATTAATGTTGGAAGCCATTCTGTTAGAGCTTTTTCTACTGTTAAAATAGGTCCTCTTACAATACTTCCGATTCTGAATCGTGAGCCATAATCTGGCAGTCCTAATCCATGTTGTTCTAGTACCGCGTACCACTTCTGCAGTACTTCCATGTGCTTTAACAATGTGCAGTAAAATGCAAAAATTTTGTCCTTTTCTTCTTCAATTTGCTTTTGTACTGTTTCGTCACTTTGAGCCAGAGCAGGGTAGTCATCACGGCTGCATCTTTCTCCTTTGAATTCGTGGGAGCTTGTGATGGCTTTAATTGTTGCATCGAAGGTGCTGACAAATTTGTTCATGAACTGCAAAATCGCGATTAATTCAACACGTGGCTCGATGGTAACCTCTTGCCCTAGTGAGATTTCTGGCGCTTGGCCAGCACCGCTAGCAGCGCTTTCGGCGGGAGCTGCTGGTGCAAGTTTGTTGCTCAGCAGTGCGGAGAAATGACCCATGAAATCATCGCCAATGATCCAGTCAACAAACTCCTTGTTAAAAAATTCCCAGGCAGCTAAAAACGTTTTTGGGTCGGCGCATGCATTGATATTAAATGCCGTTAATCCTTCGGTTTTTATTTTGAGTTGCTCTAAAAAATTTGATGCAGCAGCAATATCGGTATTAAGTTTTTCAATGGTTTGGTCATCTTGAAAATTGATATTTAGCCAGAGTTGGAACATATCCAAAGCTTGTAGCAGGCTAAGGTTACGTAAAAACTCTTGTTGAGCCGCTGCATGCAGGGATTCATCTGAAAAATTGCTTCTCACAAACCTCTCCCAATGCTTGGTGACTTCTGCTTTGAGGGCTTGGCTGCGACCCGTCATAAGAAGCCGTTGCACTTCGGTGACCGGCTCTGCTCCCTCGGCGGCTTTATACTCGCGTTTATTCATGCCAACGAGCTGACGAATGGAGTCGGCAAAAAGACATTCATTGTCATTTTTCTCTTGAAACATCAGGGTTTCTAATACAAAAGCCGGCAACAGTCTTTTAGCGGTATAGTCTGGTGTTGTGCTACTGATGGCGGAGCTCTTGTACAGCGTATTGAGTGTTTTGCCAATGGCAAGCAGGAGTGAGGTTAAGCGAGTTTCATAGTCAGGGTTTTTTAGGGGTAATTTGATTCTATTCAGTGTTTGCCAGAGATCTGCAATTGCACCATAAAACTCTCTTCCTATTTTTGTTTTGATGCTATGACATAGCCTGCGGAGTTTTTGCATCGAAAACTCTGGATTATCTGCAGCCTCCGTTAATTTTGGGGCAGTAGTAAATTGCTCGGTATGTGCTGCCAGTACCTGTTGTATGCCTGGTGCGTTGGGTTGGATACTTATCTGCTTTACTGACAGGTGCGATGGGAGTGGGTAGCTTTGCCAGCCAGCGATGATGGGAAGCTCGGCTTCGGCGGGAAGGCGTATGAGGCATGATTGCTGCGGATCAATGACCAGCTGGTGGGTGTTCCAATTAGTAGTGTGCACGAACTCTATTGCTTGACTGTATTTTTCCCGCATGCAGATAACGGGCTTTTGCTCAAATCGCATAGTATTTGCTTCGTGCGAAGTGGAGACTACCTCTTCATGAACCATGATGCACTTTACGCTTTCTTGTTGTTCTTTGGAGTAGCCAAGATATGCGGTTAGAGCAGCAAGCAGGTTGGGTGCATAGATAATATCATTGCGCGCATGTGCTACACGTATAAAGCCGCCTGCATAACCGTATGCTTGTCCGTGAATAGCCGGAAGCGTGCTTACTGCCGCCAGATCAAGATACGATGGGGTTGGGCTATTTTTGCCGGGAATGGGGCGTGTTTGTACCAGGTAGAGAGTTGGGGTGTTGTCTTCCTTGGCCACTACAAACTCAACGTCTTGCGGGATTTCGTATTCCTGTTCAAGATCGCGGGCAATCATGGTGAGGGCGATGATCGCAGGGGTATCCAGGGAGGAGCTGCTTTTTAGGTTGGGTGAGTTTTCTGTTTTGGCCAGTACGCCGGCGTTTTTAGGAGTAAGGCGTAGTGGTTTTGTGCGGATTCTACTGTGTACTCCATTATCGCTGTCGACCAAAAAAGTATCAACCGGCCCTAATCCGTTGACTACTAATTCGTTATGGCCAAAAGCTGATTGTATCATAATGATACCGGATGATTTTCCGGTAGTATGAAAAGTGCTTCCTTCTTGTTCTTCCGTGTACATGACGCCGCAGGAGGGTGGGGTTACATCGTCATTTCTTTCTCCAATCATTCGCTGGATGAGTACGGGTACAAACGGTAAGCAAGTAATGTCATCTCCGGCAGCCCTTCGTTGTTCAAGGGACTTAAGGCTTATGTAGGAAAGAACAACGCGTTGAAGAGCTTGTAGTATGTCCCTATATGTTGCTGGTACATTTGCTATTGATTCGTTACCACCTGCATTAGCAAAGGTGGCCGTATCTTCTTTGCCGCTGCTACGAATCATGAAACGTTCGTTTGCGTCAGCATGGCGGCTGAAAAATTTCTCGAGTTCTGCTCCGTCATCGCCGAAAAGTGATTGCCAAGACGCCTCCTCCTGAGGGGCGGCTGTAAACATTTCCCAGGAAGTGGCAAGTTTGGCAGCTAAAAGCGGTGATCCTTCGATCACGGCTGTAGCAGAACTAGCCATTGCTTGCCACTGGGCATCAAAGTCGAAGTGAAGGTGTGTTTGCAGAAATTGTTTTACTGCTGTTGAGCTGAGTCCGGTAAATGCTGGGACGGCGACTTGATAGCCGGTTCTTTTGGTGATGCCCTTCCATTGCTTTTTACAAAGTGCATTAAGGCGCTGCAAGTGTGCTGTCTTGTTGCCATAATCTGCTGCATTGAAGGAAGGCATAGTTTCTTCTATTTGTTGCGGTGAGGGTTCGGGAAGAGGGGGAGTAGGGATTGTTGCTGGCTGTGGGGGTAAATCGCTCTTGTTTTTTTGATAATAACGATGCGCGCCGTACACGCCGCTCGCCACGGTTGCAGCACCAATTCCCCAGAGGACTGCATTCCTTCGTCGTCGCTTTTTCCTATTTTTTTGTCTTTTGGATGTTGGGGAGTTGCCTTGCTGTTCCTTTGGCTGTGTTGTGTCATCGGCTCGGTCCAGTGCTACGGCGCAGGAATTTGCTATGGTCAAAAATAATATACATAAACGAAGCATTTTTTTCCTATCAAGAACAAATCAGATTCTGATGAACTGTGTAATTGTATCTTGGCTCTTTTGTGCACGGCTATATATTAAGAGGTTATCCAGGAATTAACTTTTGAGTTTGCGCTATATCATTCCCTAAGGATAAGCGCTGACAAAAGCACCTTCTCTGTTATACTGCGTCTCAATTAAGCACTAATAGTTTTCTGGGGGAGTGTGGTATGCACGCAAAGCAGCAGGCAGACAACCGCAGTTTTATAGAGCGTTTTTGTATAGACATTACTGAGCGTGCCGCTCGTGGCAAGCTCGATCCCGTGATTGGACGGCATGATGAGATTCGTCGTGTGGTCCAAATTCTTTCTCGCCGTACCAAAAATAATCCGGTTCTTGTTGGTGATCCTGGTGTCGGTAAAGCCGCTATCGTTGAAGGTATTGCGCAGCGTATAGTAAGCAGCGATGTGCCGGAGGGCCTGCGGGGCGCCGTGATCCTTTCACTTGATCTTGGACTCATGGTTGCCGGCGCCAAATTTCATGGTGAATTTGAAGAGCGTCTCAAGGGGATTTTGAGCGAGATCGAAAAAAGCGATAAAAAAATCATTTTATTTATTGATGAGTTGCATATGCTGGTTGGTGCTGGCGCAAGCGGTGGTGGCATGGATGCTTCAAATCTGCTCAAGCCTGCCCTTGCCCGTGGCGAGTTGCATTGTATTGGTGCCACAACAGTTGCCGAGTACAAGAAATATGTCGAGGCGGATGCAGCGCTTGAACGACGCTTTCAGAAGGTAATGGTCGAAGAACCCTCCGTTGAGGACGCGATTTCTATTTTGCGCGGTCTTAAAGAAAAATATGAAATGCATCATGGTATTCGTATTGCGGATAACGCGATTGTTAAAGCGGTAACGTTGTCGGCGCGGTTGGTGCCGGATCGTTTTTTGCCGGATAAGGCGATTGATCTTATTGATGAAGCCGCATCGATGGTTAAGATGGCGGCAGATGCCAAACCGGAAGAAATGGATCGTCTGGAGCGTACGATTCGTCAGCTTGAAATTGAGCGAGCCGCGCTTACCAAGGAGCGCGACGAGGCATCGCAAAAACGATTGCAAGAAGTTGAGCAAACCCTTGCAGAGCGCAAAACAGAGTTTGCTGCGTTTGAAAAACGGTGGCAGGCTGACCGCAAACCACTGGAAGAAATTAAGCAACTGCAATACAAGATTGAGCAAGCACGCAACGACTATGCTATTGCTGAGCGTGAGGGAAACTACTCGCGTGCATCACAATTGAAGTATGGTACGCTCAATGACTTAGAGCGACAGCTGGCCAGCAAGCAAGCGGCGGTTGAAGCTAATAGCAGCAGCCTGATCAAAGAATCGGTAGATGAAAACGATATTGCGCAGGTGCTCGCGCGCTGGATTCGGGTGCCGGTCGAAAAGCTGCGTGAATCAGAAACGGAAAAATTGCTCCATCTCGAAGACGTGCTGGAAAAACGCGTCATTGGGCAGCATGAAGCGATTAAAGCAATTGCTGATACGATCCGGGTGCATCGTGTTGGTTTGGCGCAGCCGAACCGTCCATTTGGCTCCTTTTTGTTTTTAGGGCCTACTGGTGTCGGTAAAACTGAAATTGCCAAAACGCTTGCCGAATATCTTTTTGACGATGAACGAAAGTTAGTTCGTTTTGATATGTCAGAATACATGGAGCGCCATGCGGTAGCGCGCTTAATCGGGGCGCCCCCGGGATATGTTGGCTATGAGCAGGGCGGTCAGCTCACTGAGCAGGTACGTCGCAATCCCTACAGTGTGCTGCTTTTTGATGAAATTGAAAAAGCGCATCCGGATGTGCACACGATTTTTCTACAAATTCTTGATGACGGTGCGCTGACGGATGGACAAGGTCGACGGGTGTCATTTACCAATTGTGTCATTATTATGACGAGCAATATTGGCTCTGATCTGATTATGGAGGCGGGCAGTATTACCCCACAGCTCAAACATACGCTTGATGCGCTGCTGCTTAAACATTTTCGCCCAGAGTTTATTAATCGTCTCGATAACATCATTTATTTTGCCTCGCTTGGTCCTGAGCAGGTGGCGCAGATTGTGCATATTCAGGTGCAGCAACTGGTCAGTCGCCTTGCGGCGCAAGATGTGGTACTTACCGTGACGCCGGCAGCAGAGCGCGAGTTTGCCACGGTGGGCTTTAACAAAGAATTTGGTGCGCGTCCAATACGACGCGCGATTACGCAGCACGGTGTTAACCCGCTGGCGTCTTTTTTACTACGGCATCCAGGAATTAAAAAAGTGGTTCTTGATTTTGTGAATGGTGCATGGGTTATTCAATAAGAAGGAATAAATATGAAAAAAAGTATGATATTGGCATTGGCTATTGCCGCAGCATCGTTGCAGCTTGCCGAGCTTGGGGCAGCAACGGGAGTAGCACCGGTGGCAGCATCTGTTGTATCGGATGATATGCCAGCAGAGGTAGACGGCAGCGTAAGCGATGATCAGGGCGATACTGCAGCAAATATGGGTGGTGATGCGTCGTTTGACGCCATGGATCAGGATCTGAAAGACTTTAACTTTGATAGTGACGAGTTTGAAAAAATGCTCAAGCAGTTGCAAGAACATATGGAAACGGTCAAAGCAAATATGCCACCTGATGTGCGTGAAAGTATCGATCGCCTTGAAAATGAGATGAAGGAGCTGGGCACTAAGCTTGAAACACTGCGCAGTGAGCTTGCAGAGTTTGAAGCACTTAAGGCACAGCAAAAAGAAGAAGTGGTGCAGCTGCGTGAGCGTCTGGAAACCATGAAAAAAGAGCGTGATGAGTTGGTAGGCAAAGTTGCGGCATTGACGCAAGAAGTACAAACTCTTTCTGGTGGTGAGGCTGATGAGCGTACGAGCGAGCTTGCACAAAAACAGCAAGAGCTTGAGAAGATGGATGCAGACATCGCATCGACGCACCAGTCGCTTGAGGCAAAGCGCCAAGAGAAGCGCGAAACCAAAGCAAAGATTGCCGCGCATACGGCAGCCATTGAAGAGCATGAAGCAACCATGAATCAAAAATCAGAAGAAGGTGCAGCAGCTTTTGGTGGTGATCAAAACATCGATTTTGAAAAGATGTTTGGTGATATCAGCGAGAATGATGGCGAAGCGGGTTTTGATAATGCCGTTGAGCCGGATGAGCTTGAGCCGACTGATGAGGACACTGCTGAAAAGATTGAAAACAGCGAAGTCGTGCAGTCTGATGAGGCAGAGGAAATGCCGACAGAGCATGATGAGAATGGTGCAGCGGATGAAGCGGCGCTGGAGCAGGTGAAAGCATAGTCTGCAGCTAAGCATAAGACAAACAAAAGAGGGGGCGATTACATCGCCCCCTCTTTCTTGTATTAAACTACGCGTGTGTTGCAAGCCAATTCTTGAGCTGCGTAATTGCCTCTGGTGTCAGCGGCAAGCCGCCACCCTGAATAAGCCCCGGTTTGCCACCACCCTGCAGATGCATTTCTTTCAGAAGCTGCATAAGCTCAGTATGGGGAATGCGGCTGAGCAGACCTGTGCTGGTTGCGGCAACAAAAGAGCATTTGCCACCGCTGTGCGTGGTGACAAAGTAAAACCCTGATTGTTTGCTATCCAAAAACTGACAGATTGAGCGCATGCTCTCGCTGTCGCCATCTTCTATGTTTAAAAAGAGGCAGGGCAGGGAGCCAATTGTTTCGATACGCGCGGCAAAGCTTTCCATGCTTGCGGCAAGTAATTTACGCCGTACTTGTTTGAGCTGTGTGGTCAGGTTGTCGCATTCACTGCTTTGCTTGCCAACAGCCTCGACCACCTGTTCTGGCTTTACTTTAAAACGTTCACTGAGTGTTTTTACGTCGCGGTATGACTGTTGAAACAGTTCGAGCGCCTTCAGGCCGGTGACGGCAACGATGCGGCGTGTGCCGGTAGCAAGTGCCGTATCGCTGGTAATTTTGCATGAGCCAATAATACCGGTGCGTGGGGCATGGGTGCCGCCGCAGAGTTCTTGCGAAAAGCCAGGAACCATAACGACGCGGACATTTTCTGGATTGTATTTTTCACCAAAAAACGCCACAACGCCTTTGCGCTGTGCATCATCAAGCGTCGTAGTAAAGATTTGGGTTGGGATATCTTCAAGAATTTTTTCGTTGATTAATCGCTCAATATGTGCCAGCTGCTGAGCTGTTGGTGCTTCGTGATGGGTGTAGTCAAAGCGTAAATAGTCTTTGGTTACTACGGAGCCGGCTTGTTTTGCTTGTTTGCCCAGTACTGTATGCAATGCTGCATGCAGCAAGTGCGTAGCAGTGTGGTTGCGCACTGTGTCTATGCGGGCTTGTGCGTGCACGCTACTCAGCGCGCTGTCGCCGATGGCGCATGGGCCGAGCGTCTTGGTTGGCGAAAGGCGGACCGCAATGGCCGGGGTAAATCTGCTGCCGACTTTCTTCAAATCAGTAACGGTGTACTGATGACCATTAATGGTGACCGTGCCTTCGTCATTCACCTGGCCGCCGGATTCAACATAGAACGGTGATTGCTCGGTGATAATCCAATGGCCGGCTTCATCGGTATGCTTCCAGATGATAGGACTGGTAGTTTCCAGCTCTTCATAGCCGACAAACGTAGTAGTTAAATCCTCGGGGAAGGCTATCGTTGCTGTATCATCTGCTTTGCCAAGGCCTTTTGATAAGTGCTGCTGCTTGGCCATTTCGGCGGCAAAGCTTTCTTCATCAACGCCAAGATTGTGCTCTTGCGCAATAACTTTAGTCAGTTCAAGGGGAAACCCGTAGGTATCGTATAATTTAAAGGCATGTTCGCCGCTCAGGCGTGCTTCGCCAAGATTGAGGGTGTGCGCAATATACTTGGCAATGATGGCTTGGCCGTTTTGCAGGTTTTGCATAAAACGCTCAATTTCTTGCTGCCAAATGGAGAGAATCAGCGTCTCGTTGACGGCAAGCTCGGGAAACGTTTCTTTGTATTCGGTGATAAATGCCTTGGCAACTTTGGTCAGCAGGTCTTTTTTGTCGCTGAGTTTGCTGGCAAACAAAATGCCACGGCGCATGATTTTACGCAGTACATAGCCGCGTCCGTCATTTGCTGGCGAGCAGCCGTCGGCAATAAGAAGGCATGAGGAACGGATATGATCACAGATGACGTTAAACGCCGCCATGACCTTGGGATTATGTTCAGGGATCGCTGTACCGGAAGCGGCAGCAATCGCCTGCTTCATGCCGGCAAAAAGATCGGTGGCAAAGACTGATTTTTTGTTTTGCAGGACAGCGCAGAGGCGCTCGAGCCCCATGCCGGTATCAACGCCGGGCTTTGCGAGCGGCGTGAGGGTACCGTCAGCGGAGCGATTGTATTGCATGAACACGAGGTTCCAAATTTCAATAAACCGATCACAGTCGCAGCCCGGTTGGCATTGGGTGCTGCCACAGCCGACGCTGCTGCCATGATCTAAGTAGATTTCAGTGCAGGGGCCGCACGGCCCGGTATCGCCCATTGCCCAGAAATTATCTTTTTCCCCCAGGCGCACAATGTGCGATGCGGGAAGGCCAATGTGGGTGTGCCACAAATCGTAGGCTTCATCATCTTTATAAAATACGGAGGCGTAGAGACGTTCTGCCGGAAGGCCGTATTCGACGGTAAGCAGCTCCCAAGCAAAGGAGATCGCTTCCTTTTTGAAGTAATCGCCAAAAGAGAAATTACCGAGCATTTCAAAAAAGGTCAGGTGACGGGCGGTAAAGCCAACATTTTCAAGGTCGTTGTGCTTGCCCCCAGCACGCACGCACTTTTGTGCGCTTGCTGCACGGGTGTAGCTGCGTTTTTCTTTGCCCAGAAAGCAGTCGGTAAATTGGTTCATGCCGGCATTGGTGAAGAGAAGCGTTGGATCTTGGGCGGGGATGAGTGATGAGCTGGCAACCACCTGGTGGCCGTTGCGCTTAAAGTAGTCTAAAAACCGTTGTCGCACTTCCCTGGACTTCATACAAAATAGCCTTTCCGTCAATACGAGCGTGATATCATGGCCGCTCAAAAGAGGGGACAGCATAGCAGCCGTCCAGCGCTTTGTCACGGCAGCGCCGCTGCGATAGCGCGATGGCGGAAAAAGGCTCATCAATAAGTTTGAAGAGGGGGCGGAGAGTATCGTTGAAACAAATACTTGCATTTTATGATTGTTTTGTTACGATTGAGGGCGTTGTTAATCAACATTATTGGCATCACGCCGGTAAAAGATATATAACCTCTTATAGAGAATGGATATAGATATATGATGAAGAATAATCAAAAAATGCTTGCGCTTGCTCTGATTGCTGCTGGCGTGGTTGCACATGGTGTTATGGCTGCTGAGGCTGCTGCACCAAAACAGTCAAAGCCGTGGAAGACCAGAGAAATGGTTCGCACTGAGCTTAACACCACATTGGCGGATGCTTTGGAAGCTGAAAAAGTTGCTGCTGGTTGCAACCAGATTTCTGATCTTGAGCGCCTTGTGGCGTTGCTGAAGTTGGTTGACAATGACAAGAGTCAAATTGCTTTGGCAGTTGGCACAAAATTGCCATTTGAAGTGTCATTGAGCTCGGGGGTAAGTCTTGCGGAAGATACCGAAGTGCAGTCGTCAGATATTGATACTGTTAACACTCAGCTGAATGCTGAACTAGCTGACCTTGTTAGAGGTCATGGCATGGATAAGTCAAAGGCTACACCAGAAGCTTATACAACTGAGCAATTGGAAAAAATGATCGCAGACAAAAAAGCTGTACTTGATAAAGAACTGCCTGAATATGGTCGTTTCTCTCCTGCAGTTCTTTGGGCGTATGCAAAAGAGCATAAGGCTCTGACTGCTGGTTATTCCGTTGCTGGTGTTGCTGCTCTTGCTGCAGTTATTGTTGCTGTTGCAACCGTATTTGCAAAGAAATCGGCAAGCAAAAATGGCAACTCAGTACAAAAAGCTGCAAGCTGGCTGGTGAAAAAAGGCTACCCTGTTGCTGCAGTGCTTGGTGCTGTTGCTCTTGTTAGCGGTGGTGCTACTGGTGGTTACCATTACGTAAAAAGCAGAAATGCGAAGTAATTGCTATTAAGCATACAAAAATAGATCAAAGCGGGCCGGTGTAAAAACCGGCCCGCTTTCTTGTTTGCCAGGTCGTTTAAATGGGCATCTTCTAGTGCTTTTTATATTGCTGCTTGAACATTTTATGCCTGTTTTGCTATTATTACTCTTGTAGTTATGCTGCGAATAAAAAGGAAATAAACGTATGATGAAGCGTTGTGTATATATAGTAATGGGCATGTGGTGCCTGAGTGGGGGGATGCACCAGTCGCTACAAGCGGCGGATGATGGTGCGGTTGCCAATCCTTATATGGGTGGTGCCGGTTCTATTGAGATCTCTAATCCTGATCGCGCAAGAATAGAGAGTTTTGGGCGGAGTGCAAAGCTCTATGGTCCTGCGGTAGCGCTTGCGCTGCTAACTCTTGCTGCCGGTGTGAGTACAAAGTTGGCACAGAGTGCGGAAAAAAAGAATCTGAGTAAAGCTGCTGAGCGGCTGACCGGATGGTTGAAATTGCGTCGCTGGCTCACAAAGCACGGCTACAAAGTAACGGGTGGCCTTGGTGCTGCAACAGCGGCAGCGCTTGCCGTTGGTGGCGGTCTTGATTGGCGAGAGAGGAAGATGCTGAGACTCTCCTATGACGCACATAGCGCCGGTGGCGCTGACGCTGACGGCCTTAATAGTTGGGCGTATACGCCGGATGAGTTACGCGAAAGGGGAGCGTTCTCCGGTAGTTTTCCGGCTGAAAATATGAAATTTGTAAAGGATAAAAATGATAAGTTACATCTCGTGTATACCCGAGGTGATGGCAAGAAGTGCTTGCTCGATTTTACAAAGGATGTGGATCCTCAATATCCCAGGTTTTTTTGGCACATTCGTTATTTGAATGGCATGGTACGAGAGCATACCATCAACAATGGTTATGAGATTAATCAGAATTATGTCGTGCAGTATGTAGGCCCGCTCTGCTTGGCTGCAGAAAAAGGGTTCTTTATTAATTCGCTTGATCAGCTAGGCCAGCACCTGCTGCCTGCAAAAGAGGGCTCGATGGTACCGGGGGCTTTGGATCTTGATGGCCTGCAGGTTATGCCTGTTTCCGTATCCGATGAAGATGTGGTATACCTGCCTGTAGTCCGAAAACAGGAAATAAACGTATGATGAAGCACCTTCTCTATATAGTAATGGGCATGTGGTGCGTGAGTGGTGCGATGCACCAGTCATTGCAGGCGGCAGAAGCACCCGGGCAAGTGTCTGTAGAAATTCCAAATCCTGACCGGGCAAAAATAGAAAGTGTTGGGCGGAGCGCAAAGCTCTATGGTCCTGCCGTAGCACTTGCGCTGCTAACCTTGGCTGCAGGGGTAAGCACAAAGCTGGCACAGAGTGCTGAGAAAAAGAATCTGAGTAAAGCTGCTGAGCGGCTGACCGGATGGTTGAAATTCCGTCGCTGGCTTGCCAAGCACGGCTACAAAGTAACGGGTGGCCTTGGTGCTGCAACAGCGGCAGCGCTTGCCGTTGGTGGCGGTCTTGATTGGCGGGATAGAAAGGCGAATCCGCAGACGATAAGCAAAGAGATGCTTGGTGGTTCTGGTGCTAATTTGTGTACGGAACTTACAGGCAGTGGGCGGCGTGTTGTGAACCCAGGCGACATTTCTCCAGAAAAGCTAAGCTTTCTAAAAGATGTCAATGGTGCTGTGCATCTTGTATATCAGGACCCGGAGGGTGGCAGCGTGTACCTCATGGATTCTAAGTACCTCATTGATTTTAAGCAAGATCCGTACAATGAACGTATGCCTTTTGGGGGCCAAGGAATCTTTTTGAATCATATTGCAGCGGCGAATAAGATTAAGTATGGTGATCAATCTTTTGATGGGCAGTATATAGCTCGCACTGGTGTTTACGGTTATGGATTCTTAGCATTCCCACAATCGATGGTGGCGCTCCCAAGCAATGGTGCTCACATTTTGAGTGAAGATGAGGCAAGGGCTGAGGGAGCAGTAGTGCTTGATGGCGCGCAGGTTGTGCCATTTAAGACACCAGAGGGTGTAGAAGTGTACCTGCCAGTAGTTGGTCCTGGGCCAGCGCCAGTGGCTGTCGTACAATGAAGCAACGCGACGAATCTATTTTAGTCCTTCCTCGTGTTCTGATTGATCAAGCCCTTGCATTGCCGGCTACGCCGGGCGTGACGGTGCTTGACGAGGCGCAACAACAGCAGTTTGAAGCATTGGTGCTGCAAGAAGGTGTGTTCCTTCCGCGTAGTGCCATGGAAGTCGATCCGGCCTACAAGCAAATTATTCCATATTTTGTATTTGTGCATAACGATAGGATATTTGTTATGCAGCGCAGCAATCAGGCCGGCGAACAACGGCTTGCAGGAGCGTATACGATCGGTATTGGCGGTCATGTGCGCAAGACTGACTGGGACGCAGGTCCGAGCATTCGTGCCTGGGGCATGCGTGAATTTGCCGAAGAAGTGGCGTATCGCGGTACGATTGAGCGCGTAGTGCCCTTTGGCGTGGTGAATGATGATTCCAATCTGGTTGGCCAGGTGCATATCGGGTTTGTGTATGTGCTGCATGGTAGCAGCAATGCCATTGCCGTGCATAGCGAGCTTGCTTCTGGCCAGTTAATGAGCAGGGCTGAGGCACTTGCGCTGCGTGACCGGATGGAAACCTGGAGTCAATTAGTGCTGGATGCTCTTTTGCTTTTATAGCGGCACAGAAGTCTTTTTTGAGTTATTTTAGGGCAGTTAAAAAAACTAGGCTAAGAACCTATTCTATGCTAGCTTCTTGCTCGTGAGAGGAGGAAAACTATAGTCGTAACGGGTTTCTAACACCCATAACATTCTTTGTATAAAAGATGGGACATACTATGGTTATTATGAATCACATGAGAGCAGTTCTGGTAATGCTGGTCGCGGTGGTCTTTGTGCACAGCGCGATGGGAGCTGGTGAAGTGCAACCGCCGGCCCTGACGCCTGCTCATTGGGACGGCCGAGGTCGGATGGTTGCCGCAGTTATTGCTTGCACCATTCTGGCTATTGGTTCTGCCGTGGCAACAGGACTTGCCAAGAGAGATCCGCGCAAAAGCGCAGAAAAGCTTGATAAAGTTCTTTCCAAGAAACAGACAAGCAAAGTCGTTGCCTGGTTTGCTGATCATGGTGTGGTGCTTACCGCTGGCATGTTTATGACGGCAGTGGCGCTTGGCTGTGGCGCGTGGAATGGCTGGAGCAATGAAACGCGCTTGAGGATAGTAAATGCGCGCAATCAAGGCGTTCTTGATGAGTATGCGCGCCAGATTAAGGAGCAGCCTCCAGCGGTTGCGTAACTTTTATAACGTGTAGTTTTTAGGAAAAGGGGCTCGGCAGTACGTCGGGCCCCTTTTTGTAATAGAGCGTACGCGTAGAGAAGCGAGTGGTAGAGCTGTTGAGTAAGCCGCAGTGGTCTGGTGGCGTGCTGCTGAGAAAGAAAGTAGTTGTCGAGAAAGATTATGAGGTTGTCCGGGAATGAGTAAAATTTGGGTAGCGTGGGTAAGTTAAAAATGGATTGCCACGCTACGCTCGCAATGACAACAGCACCAGTGCGGGGCAGATACGTCATCGCGAATCCGAACGAAGTGAGTGGTGTGGCGATCCATTTTAATTACTAATTTTCGCAGAGCTTTTTATAAAGATTATGAGAGAAGAGGCAGCAGTTTGTCCGCCTACGCCGTAGATCGCTTAGCCGCGAGGCTCCGACGGACAGCCTTCGCGTTAGAAGTAACACGCTTCCTATTGCCGGCGGCAGCCATTCGTAGCGACGCGGTAGCGTGTTACCGCGAAGAATGGTGGAGGCGATGGGAGTCGAACCCATGTCCGTAAAACAAGTAGCGCAAAGCAGCTCCATGTTAGTCACTGAGTTTTACCGCCTCTTCTTGCATCAATGACCGTGCATCGAAGAGTGGTCGGTTGAGTGTATTACGCGGCTACACAACCAAAAAATCTTATCGCGTAATTCTATCATGGGTAATACGAGCTATAAGCGCCAGATAGACGGGGCTCTTATAACAAGTTGAAGAACTGTACTAGCCTAAAATGAATTAGGCAGCAACAGCTGCACCACCAAAAGATGGGGCAACAACTGCCAAGTGAGCAAAGCTCAATTTTGGCATCGTGCTTGCAAGCACAGTCTTCACAGAACTACGAGGTTCTGCACTTATTGTTGTTGTACCGTTTTTTAACGAGTTCTGATACCAAACTCGACATGCGTTTCACGCCGTATGTTCTACGTCGAAACCAGAAACGCCCCCACAAAAACATCAAAGAAGCTTTATTTGCGGTATACTATAGCCCAAGTTTTCTCTCATGAATAGGATATCTCGCTTTTATGGCAACACTACCGCGTCAAAAAAAACATTTAGGACAGCACTTTTTAATCTCAGAAGAACCTATTCATCGCATGCTTTCAACCGTTCCCCTTACACCTGAGACAACGGTGGTAGAAATCGGCTGCGGCAATGGCATTTTAACCAAAGCGCTGCTTTCTACCCGCTGCAAGGCAGTGCATGTGGTCGAAATCGATCCGGAATGGGCGCGCTATATACAAGAAACCATCCATGATCCACGGCTGCAGGTGCATGTCGCTGATGCGGTGACGTTTGATTTTGCTTCGTTACGTGAAGGTGGGCGTAGGCTGGTATTGCTCGCCAATCTTCCCTACGTAATTACGTTTCCTTTGATGGAGCGCCTGTGCGGGCAGTCAGATCTTTTTGATGAGGCCATGGTGATGATTCAAGAGGAAGCAGCAGAGCGTCTTACCCATACGAGCGGTCGTCGGTACGGCGCGGTGTCGGTCTATCTGCAACATTTTTTTACGTTTACGTCGTATGACAAAGTACCGCCATCATTCTTTTCACCGCCGCCCAAAGTTATGAGCCGACTGGTGCATTTTGTGCCCCGGGCAGACCGGCCACAGTATACCGATGCGGCAGCGTTTTGGTTGTTTGTGCGGGCATGCTTTAAAAATCCACGCCAGACGCTTGCCAACAATTTGAAGCGTACAAAATATGCGTGGCAGCAGGTCAGCAGTGAGACGTTGAAGTTGCGCGCGCAGCAGCTGACGGAAGCGGAGCTGTATGCACTGTTTTCGTCTTGCTTAAAAGCTAATCAGATTTAATTTTTTTGAGTAGCTGTATTTACCACTTCACCAGCAACTAAATAAATTGGCGGGGTGTTTGGTCTTTGCAGGACGAGCAAATTGTTGATGCCCTTTTCTAATCGTATCTGGTCTTCAAGGCCTATAAAGTGTTGGCGTTGCAAAATGGCTCCTACAACATCTTGATCGTAAGGAATAGCACTACCTGAAAAAATGATTTGATCGCCCTTGTCCTTGGCGATTTGGCGTTTGCGGAGGTTCACTGTTGGCGTACCGACTTTACAGAAATGAACTGTGTTGTACTGACGAGTTGGGCAGCTTGTTGGTACCCATACTTCTGCAAATAAGACGCCGACTGGCAGCTTGTGCTTCTCTGCTGCTTGTTTGTCTGCGATCTTTATTAGTATGTCTTGTGTAATGTTGCTTGAATGCCAGGGAAACTTTATCGGAAGAGCTCTATTGTTGGAGTCTTTGTCCAAATATTCTTGAGATTCCTTCGTTCTCTGTTCTATGGCGCGTTGCTCACTGGCAGCTTCTGCTGCCTTTGCCGCTGCCTCTGCCGCCTTTCTTGTGCCGCGCGTTCGCGTATTCCACCATCCCGTAGCAAGCGTTGCTGCTCCCAAACCACCGGTCAGGTAGTAGCCATAGTCAGCCAGAAGCTTGCGTAGTTTGAGGCCAAATGAGCGTCGTAGTGGTGGCTGCACGCCTCGTATTTTGCGTAATTTGACTTCTGCTTTTTGGGCGGCATAGGTGCCTGCGCCACTAGCAAGAGTGAGGGCTGCAAGGATAGCGGCCGGCCAATAGTCTTTTTTGTAATCAACGAAAGTATTTTTTGCGCTTACGACCCATTGCGGTGTCGCGTGTGTGCCGCCAGCATGCGCGCAGAGGAGAGTGGTGGCGATGAGTAGTAGTTGTTTTTTCATACGGTCCTTTAATTGCTACGTAAAAAGCATATCACAGATCATTTTCTGTATTATATAGTTTTACTTTTTAAGTATTCTATTGCATCCAGCGCCGCCATGCAACCTTGCCCGGCAGAGGTGATGGCGTGGCGATACTGGCTGTCGCACAGATCTCCTGCAGCAAAAACGCTTTCCATGCTCGTTTTACTGGTGCCGGGGTGCACAAATACGGTGCCGGTAGTCGGCGTGAGTATTAATTGGCCTGCACAGAGCGCGGTATTTGGTTGTGCGCCAAGAGCCACAAAGATGGCGGCGTATGCCTGGGTTTGCATGCCCTGCGGTGTACCAAGCGTTACCGTCAGTGTGTCTGGTGCGGTGCGGGCAACCTCGTGCAGCAGATAATCGGCATGCAGCGCGCAGGTTGCCTGTGCTTTGGTATACAGCGGATCATGCGTTTTAAAGCGGGAAGAATTTACGATGGTAACGTGAGCGCCATGCTTGGCCAGTTCAAGGCCAAAGGTATATGCCGTGGCGCCACCGCCTACAATCAACACGGCAGTGTCTTTGTAGTGCTCTGGATTTTTTACTGCGGTGTAGATGCCGTTGCTCGCAAGTGCTGCAGCGCCAGGACAGGTGAGCTGGCGGGGTGCGCTGCCCATGGCAAGAATGATGGTGGCACTGGTCAGTGTCGTCCCGGCATCAAGGGTGATGGTGTGATTGCCAGGCTGCAAAGTGAGGGCTGTAGCGGCATGATCACTGATGCGTCCGCCGGCGCGGGTCACTTGGTCACGAATCCGGCTAATAAGCTCGGTGCCGGGAATGCTGTCAATGCCCGGCCAGTTTTTGACGTTAGGTGAGCGTATAATATGTCCACCGGGGACCGAGCCGGTAAGTATGACCGGTTCAAGTCCTGCGCGTGCTGCTTGTAGTCCGGCAGAGAGACCGGCAATCCCGCCGCCGATGATAATGAGATTATGGTCTGTTGTGCGTGTCATGCAAATCCTGTAGGTGGCCTATTATGTGTGCGGATGGTAAGCATATCATGTTCGCCTACACCTGAGTAGCAAGGTTTAGGTTGTCGCGACGTATACACCCTTATTTTGCTGGAGGTTTTTCACTACCGCTGCCTGTGCAGTTACCGTGCTTGCAATAGTGGTTACGGTTGCTTGGTTGGTGGTTACATGTTGTTGCGCGGTGCTGATGAGAGCAGTGAGTTTACTGTCAGCAGCTTTGCCACTCGTGTACGGCGCAAGTGCGGCAATATCGCTGCCAATTTGCGTATTCATTGTCTTTAATTGGTTGTTAATTGCGCTTAGGGTCGCTATCGCTTTCAGGGTGTATGCCGTGCGTGGCAATGTGGAGAGTGTGCTGAGCAGCGGCGTAACATTGGTCATCTGAGTTTGCAGTGATGTTTGAAAGCTTTGTAGCTGTGTGGTCAGATCCCCTGGCGAAACACTTGGTGCTGGGGTATTAGTTCGTGTAGTGCCGCCACTGCTACTACCGCTTCCGCCCGTGCTGCTGGTGCTGCCAGATGGAGGTGCAGGTGGTTGGGGTGCTACTGGGGTGTTTGTTGAGGAGCTTGGTGTTGGCGGGGTGCTGCGCGTTGGGGTGGCAACTGCGGCAGTCATGAGCGTTGTTTGTGTTGCGGCAAGCGTGCAAAGGTTGTTAAACGCTGTGGTCTCTGCGCTCGTCAACGTGCGTGTTTTCTGGTTGGTGACTTGGCATTGTGTTGCATTGGTGCTGATGCTGATAGTTGCCGGTTTTGTCGTAATTGCTTGCGGTGATAGCCAGACAAAACCACAGGTTGCTTCGTTGACCGTTGATCCTTGTCCGGAGGCGATGAGGAGGTTGCCGGCACTGGTGGCTTTGACTATCAACCAACCGATGCCGCCACTGGCCGGTATGCTTGTATTGCTGGTGGAGCTTGAGATCCACGTAACTTCTGGATTACTTTGCGTATATTGTACAACGCCTGCAGCATTGGCACCCAGAGTGACTGATGCTTTGGCAAGAGCGCTTACAGAGTTGTAGGCGATGCAGAGGGTGGCTGCCTTGCTGTTTTGCCACAACGCGCTACCGTAGGCATTGGCAAGAGCTGGATCGATGATGGTAAGGGTCGCGCTTGCGCCATTATTGCTGCCCAGCGCCAGGTTATACAGCATGTTTTGTTGGGCATCTTCTATGACGAAGGTAAAGGGTGGGTTAGGAGCGGTGCTGCCTTGTATGGTAAAGACAAAAAGGTCATTGCCCGTTAGCGTATGGTTTTGTGGTGTGGCCTCAAGCAGGTGAACCATGAAGGCAAAGCTGCCTGGTGTGGCGACTGAGGCTGTATAAGCATTTGCTACCGCGGCAATATCAGTATACAGGGCTGTTTTGCCAGTGGCTGTTGCTACATCCGGGTATGTTGGGGCTGGTGAGGTTGCTGGCAGTGTCGTTGCCAGCAGGCTTGCCACAGTGCCATTCAGATACTGATTGTAGGCGGTCAGTGCTGGTGTGCTACTGCTGGTTAGGGCTGGTTGCTGATTGGCGAGCAGGGTAATGAGCTGGGCGAGAGTGGTGCTTGAGGTGACTTGCTTTTGCAGGTATTTAAAGGTGCTTACCGTTAGCGTTGTGCTCAACAAGTTATTGAGGGCTCTTTGTGCTCCTTGACCTACGGGAAGACCAAGGGTCGTACGTATTTGCGCGTCAACAGGGTTTGGTGCTTGAGTAGCGCCGGATGGAATAGCCGCAAGGGCGGTGTTTGCTGCGGTGGTTGCGGTGGCAAGGGTTGCATCTTGTATGCCTGAGGTAATGATGTGCAGTAGAGCAGCTAGAGAACGCGCCGTGCTTGCAGAAGCTGTATAAGCATTTGCAACAGCGGCAATATCACTGTACAGCGCTGCTTTGCCATTGGCCGTTGCTACATCCGGGTACGTTGGTGCTGGTGAGGTTGCTGGC
>Ga0214923_10000783_pt1 | contig 47037 bp, 39 predicted proteins | sample LL1510_MetaG_FD_177993 | JGI IMG/M metagenome (GOLD analysis project Ga0214923, IMG submission 177993) | Freshwater microbial communities from Lake Lanier, Atlanta, Georgia, United States - LL-1510 | ecosystem: Environmental > Aquatic > Freshwater > Lake | place: USA: Georgia | collected...
AAAAATAAAATAAAATTGAAAATATAATATCAATCAATAATACTGGATAAATTTAATTTATGATCATTCTATAAATGAATAAGGGTAGAAATTACGTTAAATTTGATTTTGATAATATTAAATTTACTGAATTATGGGATTTAAAAATTCAAAATCTAAAAGATGTATTATTAGAATATATTAAAATTAATAACTATTATATATATGATAAAATATATATTGATAATATATTAAATTTTTATACGGCAACTGTTAAATTAACGTCATTAAATGAAATTTATATATTATTATTATTTGTATATCCATATGAAGATTTTGATAAATATACTTTTGAATTAAATAAATTATTGGATTATGTAAAAGAAAATACTAGATTTGATAAAATATCATTATGTTATCAAATTACAAAAAATAAAATTAAACCTTCATCTGATCAAAATACATATTATATATCTGGATTGGAGATGGATACTCCAGAAATATGTGAAAATATTATGGATTATAAAATATATATTTCACCTAATTCATTCACACAATCAAATTATGATGCAATGTTACAATTATTTTTATTAATTAATAAAATTACAATAGAAAATAAATCTGATTTTCTCCATTATTATGGTCGTGGAATGACTCCAATTAGTCATGTTTTACATAAAAATTTTAAAAAAATATTTGGATATAGTAGTTGTCCAATATCTTACAATGATGGATTAAAATCAATTCAAACAAACAAAATTGAGAACATTGAATTAGTATTAGATAAAAATAAGGAAATATTTTTTGAAAATATTAATAAAGATAAAAATCAAACAATTATTATTAGTGCAAGTAGAAATGGATTTCATAAATTAGATAAAGTTATTAAATGTAAATTTAATAAGTTTATTTATATAGCATGCAATATGAAAAGCTTTATAAAAGAAATAAAAGATTTACCAATTACATTTGAAATTTTAGGTGAAATTGATATGTTTCCTGGTACAGAATATAAAGAAATTATATTGGATATTTTTCTAAATCAAACTTAATATTTTTTCACATAATTTATTAGGAGATACTGTATCTAATATTTGTTCTAGATTTTTATTAATATTATCATAATATGCATCTATTATTTTATTATCCATTAAATTTATAAATTTATTTAATTCAGTAATATTAGTAAAATCATTGATATCAATATAACAATTTTTGGGTAGATTTATTTTATTATTATTTCCAAAATATATTGGAATACAACCTGCTACCCAAGCATCATATATTTTTTCTGAAACATAGTTTTTACCATTACAATTTTCAACAATAAGAGCAAAATTAAATCTTTTATAAAAATCATAAATATTTGTTTCATCAGTCATTCTATTACTAACATTTTCGATTTTAATATATTTATGATCTTTTATATCATCCCATCCTTGACCATGAACTGTAACATTATCTAATAATAATACAAATTCTTTTCTTAGAAAATCTAATCTAATTAATTCTGTATCGTTAATTTGATATGTTTCATTATTATTACGATTTGATAATATCATTCCGATTGATTTATCATATTTACGATTTTTAATAATCATTTTTGTATGATATTTATTACTAATATCAAATCTTGATACAAATGGAAAATAATTAATTTTTGGTTTTTCTAATAAATCTTCCCAATAAGTTATAATGTGATCGAAATATTTATTTAGACTATTATAATCATAATTATCTTTATGCCAAGAATTTGGTCCTTCTAATAAATAACATATTTTTTTAATATCAGTTCTTTCTAATAATTCTTTTGGAAACAATTTTATATCTAAAATTATAAATAAACAAATACTTTTACTTGGTATATTATTACGATATCCATCTATTAAATTATATTGTTCTTTTAATTTATATAACATTGTTTTATTACCATCTTCATATATATATCTTGGACTATCATAATCTAATTCATTTGTAGAAATTAATTTAGCAGTCCAATTTGGATTTAAATGAAAGACATATAAATTTTTATTTTTTGTTTCCATGAATTTATTACCTTTAATAAAGAATTCGGCTTTAACACTTTTATCAGTATTTTCAACTCTATAATTTACGGTATATATATTTGTTGATTCAAATTTATAATTTTGTAACGATTTAAATAATGCACGATCCATTTCAATATCAGTATCTCTAAATTTTTTATAAAAATCTAAAGAATGTTTGATAAATATTTCTCTCTTAATACAATAACAACTTGTATCAACTAAAAAATCGTTTGGATTATTCCACACATGATGTAAATTACCTAAACTTTCACATTTATCTTGACATATAAATTTTCCATCTTTATCTATAATATTACGTAATGAAAAAGTCCAATCAAGATTATTATCGATAATATTTTTCATGATAGTTTCTACGTGATTAGATTCAAATGTATTATCTTCATCTAAAAACATAATATATTCAGAATTAGTTAAAAATCCCATACTAATATAAATACGATGTCCATTATATCCATTTGAACCAGTATTTTCATCTAATGTAATTATTTTTAAATTTGTTGGTAAAATTAAATCAATTAGAATATTATAAACTGCTTCATTGTATATTTGACCATCTATAACAATATAATAAATAAAATTTTGATTTGTTTGATTTTTTATAGAATTAATACAATCTTTTAAATATTTTGTACCAATTGTTGGAGTTATAATTGTTAAGCTCATTACATAATATTAATAATTTATGTTTATATTATTTACTACTAATATAAAAATTGATTATTTTAATCTAAATTTAGATTACATATATCTCTAAATTAAATGAAAACTATATATGATTCGTTATATGGTTATATTGAAATAGAAGATTATCTATTAAATATAATTGATACTAAAGAATTTCAAAGATTAAGAGATATTAAACAATTAGGTGGTGCATCTTATGTTTTTCCATCAGCAATACATACTCGTTTTGAACATAGTATTGGTGTATCATATTTATCTGGAATTTTTATTAAAAAAATCCAGATAAATCAACCAGAATTAAATATTTCGCAAGATGATATCCGTCATATAAAAATTGCTGGATTAATTCATGATTTAGGACATGCATGTTATTCACATTTTTTTGATAATTATTTTTTAAATGATATAGATAATCCATTAAAACATCATGAAGAAAGATCAATATATTTATTAACAAATATGAATCTTAAATATAATTTAGGATTAACATCTACCGATATAGAAGAAATACGAAAAATAATTATTTCACAAGATACATATGGATATAAATATCAAATAGTTGCAAATGAAAAATCTGGATTTGATACTGATAAATTAGATTATATTAATCGTGATTGCCATCATCTCGGATTACCATATAAATATGATTATACACGTATTCTTAATGATATTAAAGTAATTGATGATGAAATTTGTTTTCCATTAAAACAATTATCTAATGTGTATGAATTATTTGAATTAAGATATAAATTACATCAACAAATATATCAACATCCAGTTATTAGTTGTGTAGAAATGATGATATTAGATATATTTAAAAATAGTGAAATTAATAATAATAAACAAGAATATTTAACAGATATTGATAAATTTATAGCATTAACAGATGATTATTTAAATTATATATATCATACATCGAAAAATCCAATTATTATTAATATTTATAATAATTTAAAATCAAGAAACTTATATAAATTTATTGAAGATTCAGAAAATAATAATCTGCATTCTGAATGTAAATTTAAATTAAAAATTAAAATTAATTTTGGTAAAGGTAATCAAAATCCATTAAATTTTATTACATTTTATAATAAAAATGGTAAAGTTAAAATTGATATAAATAAAAAATTAATATTAATACCAGCTCAATATGAAATAATAAAATATCGGTATATAAATTAAAAATTGATTAATTCATTTATTATTAAAATTATTATGAATAATTATAAATTAAAAATGGGTGACCAAGAAATTACAAATATGTTAATTGATATTGCTGGTTTTCAGCGATTGCCAACAAATATTAATATTAATGAATATCAAATAGACGAAAGTGAATCATTATACTTTATGGAAAAACGAATATATGATTATATTAATTTAATTGATAATTTTAATAAATTAATTCATGATAAAGTAAAAATTAAATTAATATTAAATAATATATTAAAAATAATTGATGAATATCCAAATGAAATAAATAATTCTTTTAAAATATTATGGGAATATATTATCAATGATGATAAATCAGAAAAAATAATTATAGAAAATATTAATAAGATAAAACATAAAATTATAAATAATGAAATTAAATTACAAATAGATAATGATATTAGAAATTCAAAAAAAATTAAACCTCTTGTTAAAAAACTATTAAATATTGGAATAGAATTTATAAATAAATATGAAACTAACTTTAATTATTTAACAAAAATAGATCAACTTAAATATTTAAAAACAACTGAAGATAAAAAAAAATATATTGAAATTTTAGATACATTTATTAAAAATATTAATTTTAATAATAATTCTGATAGTTTAATTTCTAATTTTTATGAATACATTCGTAAGATAACAGATAATAAAATTAGAAATGATTTTTTTAATGAATTTATGTTAAATACAATAAAAGAAATTAAAAAAGTAAATAAAATTCAATATCAAAATATATTAGTTCAGTTATATTTATATGTTAAAAATAATGAAAAAAATCAATTTATTAATCCATTAATTAATAAATATTTTGAAAATAATAATTTAAATTGGTTTAGTTATCAAATTCAAGAAATGTCAGATATTTTATATCCTCATTGGAATTATAAAGTAAAAGATTTTCAATTAGATCCATGGCAAAGAGAATGTTTAAAAAATATTGATCAAAAAAATAATATTCTTTTAAGTGCACCTACATCTGCTGGTAAAACATTGTTATCAACTTATGCAATTAATAAATATAAAAAAATTATTTATATAGTTCCATCAAATGCACTTGCATATCAATTAACTGGTATTATTATTGCATCATTGCTTGATATAGAAAAAAAAATTGGCATAGAAAAAAAGAATGTTCGAATTATAATTGATACATTTGATTATAGTATTAATAATAGTACTGATAATATTATTATTGGTACTCCAAAAGAAATTTATAAATATATTAATAAAAATAATATTAATCAAGATTTTGATTATATTATTTTAGATGAATTTCATAATATTAGTTATGATAATGGTAAATATTATGAATATATATTAAAATATGGAGGTTTTAATAAAATTCCAGTTATGTGTTTATCAGCAACTATTCCAAATTTTGAAGAAGTATATGATTGGTTAAAAAATATATTATATGGTAATATATATGGTGTTAATGAAAAAAGAAGATTTTTTAATCAAAAGCGATTAATTATAAAAGATAAAAAATTAGTTACAATTAATCCAATACAAAAACTTAAAAAAGAAACAATAAAATCAATTGAATTTACACATATTGGATTATATCCAAAAGAAGTTTTAAAATTACATAATGATTTAAATTTAAAAATAATTAATGAAAATGATAGAAAATTTGTAAAATTAGATGATATTCATAAATTAGAATGCGATATATTTAATTATATTAAAAACAATGATATATTATTAGATAAATTAGTAAATAATGATAATGGTAAAGATATTGAAAGTGATCAATTGTCACTATATGAATTATATATATTTTTAAAAAATTGTAACTCTAGTATGAAACCAATGTTAATATTTAAAATGAATTCTGAAAAATCATTAGAAATATATAATAATTTAATAAATTTAATGGTTGATTATAATAAATTAGTATATGATAATTATGATGATGATCAAATAATTATTCAAGAATATTTTAATAAATTAAATATTCAATTAGAAAAAATTAAATTAAGAGAAGAAGAAAATATTGACGATATTCAAAATTTATTAAGAGAAACTATTTTTAATTCTGAAATTAAAGAAAAATTAAAAAAATTTTACGACGATTATGAAAAATATTGTACATTAAAAGTATCAAATGATAACATTTCCTCATATATGTATCAAAAAGATATTGATAATTTTAATAAAAAATATGGAGCAGATATTACTGTAAATAAAATTATTGAATTAAGAAAAGAATTTACTCATACCGAATGGTTAAAATGTAATCAAAGTTCAATATCATTAAGAGGAAAAACATATACTCATCCAAAAACATTAATAACAAATTTTAGTATTCCTCCGGAAGAAATGAGAAAAATTAAGAATAAAATTAATCGAGAAATACAAAGAGAATTAAAAATTTATTCAAATAATATTACATTATCAGAAGAATTTGATATTTATTCTTTGAAAAATTTAGATACACTCTCGTATGATCATCCATATATAAGAGGAATTGAATGTGGATTATTATGTTATAATAAATTATGTAATCCTGCATTACAAAGAATATCTCAACAATTAATTAACAAATATCCATTTATTACTCTTTCAGATTCTTCTCTTGCAGTTGGTATTAATTATCCAATTAAAACTGTAATGTTATTAGGAGGACTTAAAGGTGAACCAATCGAAGATTTAGAAAATTCTCTTGCACATCAAGCGATTGGAAGAGCTGGAAGAAGAGGATTGGATAAAGAAGGTATTATAATTTATAATGGATTAAATTTGGATAATATTTTAGTACAAAAATATAAAAAAATAGTACCTAATAATATTTCTATAATGGAAGAATTAGTTGAAAATGATTCATATGAAATGAAACATTTTATTATTACTGGAGAAAGATTAGAAAAAAAGCAAGAACCAATAAAAATTAGTGAAATTATAAAAGAAATTAGTTTACCAATTAAAAAAGAAGAAAATATTATATTTGATTCTTGGGAGGAATATTTATAGAAAATTAATTTATTTTATATATATATATGATTGAAATATTAAATTTACTTTCTAATTCAATACCTGCAATATTAGGATTATCACAATCGGTATTAACGTTTTATAAAAATGAAAAAAATACAATTACATTTATTACAAATTTTATTAAATTTAATGTATTATTTATAATTTGTATTTATCTAACTTATTTATATTTTTATGAAGGAAAAATAAGTATTACTAATAATTTACTATTTACATTAGTTCAAAATATAATAACATTAATATCAATTTTAATAACAATTTATTTAATTTATAAAGAAAATATAAAATTAAAAAAAATATATATTTAAATATAAAATATATATATATTATATATGAATAGTAATTTTGAACAAAACGAGTTTGATTTATCATCTGATGATGATAAAAGTAAATTAACTAAATTAAATATCTTAGATGCAAATCAAGTAGAAGGTAATGATTATTCGATTAATTTATCACCAGATGTTCCAAATAGTAATGAAAATAAAAAATCTAATAATACAAATATATTTAATTCATTTGATTCATTAATGGATTTTACTAATAATTTAATCGATAAATCAATTATAGATGAAGAACAATCTAATACAAATACTTATAAACCTCCTGAATTAACCGTTTCTAAATCTAATCCACTAGATGTTCAAGTTGATCCGTTTGATTTACCAGTAGTAGCGAATGTACCAGTAGTTAATAAAAAACATAAAGGTAAAAAAGTAGTTTCAGATGGTGGAGCCTCAAGTGACTACCAAGTAGTAAATAAAAAAAACAAAGGGAAAAAAGTAGTTTCAGATGGTGGAGTCTCAAGCGAAGTTCCAATAAATACTTGTAGATACTCTCGTAGGTGCTCAAGTAGTTGCTGTTGCTCAAGTAATTGCTCAGGTAATTGTAGTGCTCAAGCAGTTGAACCAGTAGTTGAACCAGTAGTTGAACCAGTAGCTGAACCAGTAGCTGAAACAAAAGTTGAACCAGTAGTTGAACCAGTAGCTGAACCAGTAGCTGAAACAAAAGTTGAACCAGTCGCTGAAACAAAAGTTGAACCAGTCGCTGAAACAAAAGTTGAACCAGTAGTTGAACCAGTAGCTGAAACAAAAGTTGAACAAGTAGTTGAACCAGTAGCTGAAACAAAAGTTGAACAAGTAGTTGAAACAGTAGTTGAAACAGTAACTGAACCAGTAGTTGAAACAGTAGCTGAAACAAAAGTTGAACCAGTAGCTGAAACAGTAGCTGAACCAGTAGTTGAAACAGTAACTGAACCAGTTGTTGAACCAGTAGCTGAACCAGTTGCTGAACCAGTTGTTGAACCAGTAGCTGAACCAGTCGCTGAACCAGTTGTTGAACCAGTAGCTGAACCAGTCGCTGAACCAGTTGTTGAAACAGTAACTGAACCAGTCGCTGAAACAAAAGTTGAACCAGTAGTTGAACCAGTCGTGGAACCAGTTGTTGAACCAGTAGCTGAATCAGTCGCTAAACCAGTAGTTAAACCAGTAGCTGAACCAGTCGCTGAACCAGTTGTTGAACCAGTTGTTGAACCAGTAGTTGAAACAGTAGCTGTACTAGTTGTTGAACCAGTAGTTGAAACAGTAACTGTACTAGTTGTTGAACCAGAAGCTGAACCAGTAGTTGAATCAGTAGCTAAACCAGTAGCTGAACCAGTAGTTGAATCAGTAGCTAAACCAGTAGTAGTAGTTGAAGCAAACTTTGAATCAGTAGTTAAACCAGTAGTTGTACCAGTAGTTACACCAGTAGTTGAAACAAAAGTTAAAACATCATCAAACTATACAAATTGGTTTTATAAATTATTTAAATAAAAATTGAAAATTTATATATATAGATCATATCATAGATACAATTATAAATAATATGGCTAATTATATTAATATGCTTTCTAATTTTCTTAATCAATATGATGTACTAAATATTGATAACCCAAATCATAATATCCTTCCAATATATCATGGACCAAATGAAAACCTAACAATTCAAGACTTAAAGAATGAAGTAATGAATTGTATTGATCATGTCCGCATGGAAAAATATATTCTAACAACAATTGATTATATTCTTTACATGAAACGAAATCCAAATGATGAATATATGAATAATTATGTGAATGAATTAAATAATAATGTAATAATTGTTAATAATATGATTTTTACTGATTCTGATTTTCATATTCTTCAAATGATTATAAATATTCTTCAACAATGTACCATTAATCAAATGAAGGAAGTTTATAATCTATTTTCTGGAATGAATAATCATATGAATCAACCAATGGAACCAGAGTATTATATTAATCAAAATTAAATACTTTAATAATTTTTTTATAAATAATTTATATGAATTATTTAAAAAAATATTTAAAATATAAACAAAAATACATATCCTTAAAAAATAAATTGCGAGGAGGAAGAACAAAAAGTGATTATGTAGTTGGTATTAATTTTGAAGGAGGCAAAATAATAAAACACATTAAAAAATATGTACAATGTCTTGCATATGCTAATTTACAAATAACAATGGATGCACCATATCATTCAATACCACGTGTGGCAGATGAAGCTCTGAGAAATCGTGGAAGAAGTGAACAACAATTTGATAAAAAATATGGATATGATGAAGAAAAATTATGTGATAAATTAGAATTAATTTTAGAACATATAAAAAGAAAATATCATGATATTAAATTAGTTATTCAAATTGCAAGAGGTAAGGCAGCAATTTCAACTGAAAATGAAATAATTATTCCAATATTAAATAAATGTGAAATAAAAAATTATGAAATAATTCATGGATATAGAACCTCAAATTATTATATACCAAAAGATGATACTAAATTTATATTTATAAATTATGGTATGTTTGCAGAATTATCTGACAATATTCCATTATTTATTGGTGAAATATGTAATCCGGTTATAACATATGATATACAAAATTATAATAAAGATAATTATGGTAATAAATTTATTTATGATGGAATAGAATCATTTGAAGAAGATCCTAAGAATATACTAAATCAAATTGTAGGATTTAAAAAATTAATATTATATGGTATATCTGATACAATGCCATTTATTACACCAGAAATTTATTGTGAAGAACATATTTTACCAGAATTAGTAGAATCTTTATAAAAATATAAAAAGAAAATAATATATAAATATATGAATAATAAAACTGATATTTTTAAAAAAATATTAAAAATATATGATATAAAAATAGATATAATTGAAAATATATCTGAAACATTATTAGATAAATTAATTAATTTATATGATCATGATATTATAGATGAAAAATATTTTGATAATATATATATAAAATGTCTTGGATTATATCATCAATATAAAACTAAGGATTATGATAAGATGGAAGATGCATATTTTATTTTATTAAATAAAGGTGATACTGAAATAATGTTACGATTAGGAGATTTTTATAAAGATATTGAGCCTGATTTTAATGAAATGAAAAGATTTTATTTAATGGCAATTAAAAAAGGAAATAATGAAGGATATATGAAATTAGCGGAATATTTTAAAAAAAATAATAATTTATATTATAAGAAATGTTTAAGTAAAGGAATTGAAAATTGTGATATTAATACATTAAATAACAAAGGATATTATTATCAATTCAATGAGAAAAATTATGAACTAATGAAAAAGTTTTATGAAATAGCAATTAAAAAAAATAGTTTAATTGCTATGAATAATATGGGTGTATATTATGAAACTAATTCTAATAATAAAAAAGAAATAGAAAAATATTATAAAATGGCAGCTGATGGAGGATTATTGATAGCTATTAATAATTTAGGATTATTTTATCAAAAAAATAATAGATTTGAAGAAATGGAAAAATATTTTCAAATAGCTATTCAAAAAGATAATTCGGATGCAATGTATAATTTAGCTAGATTTTATGAAAATCGTACTTTTGAAATTGCTGTACAATATTATCAAATGGCAGTGTTAAAAGGAAATGATAATGCTAGAAAACGTTTAGCAGAATTAAATATTGTTTAAGAAGATATTTATATAATTTTTATGGAAGAAGAATTATATAATATTTTTTTAAGTAATCCATCAAATTTATTTGATGGATTTATTGAAGAATGTCAAAAAACATTTGATAAACCTGCTCATTCTATGATAGAACTTAGAAATAGAGCTAATAAAAAACTAAAAGGAGATAAATTTGAGGTATTTTGTGTACATTATATGTATGAAATATATGAATTAGATAATGTTTGGCGTCTAGAAGATGTTCCAGATGAAATATTATTAGAATTATCAATGAAAAGAAGAGATATGGGTATTGATATTATTGGAGAAAAAAATGGTAAATATTATGCGATTCAATGTAAGTATAAAAAATATAGAGAAAGAAAAAATGTATTAACATGGAAAGAATTATCAACATTTTATGCATTATGTTTAAAAACTGGACCATGGGAAAAGTATGTAGTCATGACTAATTGTGATTTTACAAGACAAGCTGTTAAAACAGAAAAAGATTTAATAATATGTAAGAAGAAATTTCAAAGTATAACTAAAGATGAATGGTTAAAAATGTGTAAAATCCAAAGTCATAAAATAGAATCAAATATAATTATTCCAACTAAAACAGAGGAAGAAATTAGAAAAATAAGAGCAAATTATTTCAAAAAAATAATATAAATTAACATAATCTTGGAAAACATGATTCAATCGAAACTATTGTTGATAAATAATCATCAAATGTTTCTCTTCTTCTAATATACATCAAATTATTGATATTTCCATTAAATATTACTATTTCTGGACATCGTAATTTACCATTATATTGAAAACCCATCGAATGCGAATGTGCACCAGTATCATGTATTACAAATAAATCACCAATATCTGCAATAGGTAAATCTCTATTTTTAGCAAACCAATCATTATTTTCACATAAGGTTCCAACAACATTAATTTTTTCTGTAATCGAATTATTATTTTTTCCGACTATTGAAATATGATGATATGCTCCATACATTCCAGGACGCATTAAATTTGCCATACAGGCATCTAATCCAATATATTTTTCATATGTATTTTTGATAACATTACATCTTGATACTAACCAACCATATGGTCCAGTAATAAATCTGCCATTCTCCATATAAAGGTCTGGTTCTGGAATATTATATTGTTTAATTTCTCTTGATATTGATGACCTAATTAAATTACTTAAATCATTTATATCTATTTTTGGTTGTTCGTGTTTATACGGGATTCCAATTCCTCCACCAATATTAATAAAACTAGGATATATATTAAGAGAATTTTTAATATTATTAATATTTTCAAATAAAATTTTAATTAATTCATCCCAATAATTTAGATCTAAAACATTTGATCCGGTCATCATATGTATTCCAAATTTTTTTACTCCTAAATTTTTTGCTTTTTGAAAGGCTTCAACTATTTGAAATGAAGGAATACCAAATTTAGCTTCGGGTCCACCTAAAATATTTGATACAGTTTCTGAATCAGTTTTACCAATTCCTGGATTAAGTCTAAAACATAATAATTCTGGCATTTTTCCTAAAGATGCTAGATCATCTATTAAACTTATATCATCTAAATTAATAATCGCGTCTAACTTTTTAGCGTATATTAAATCAGATTTTGATGTATAATTACTAGTAAACATAATTTGGTTACCTTTTAAACCTAATTTGTCAGCTATTTCTAATTCAACAATAGAACTACAATCTAAATACGAACCATTTTGTATTAATAATTTTAAAATATGTGGATTTGGTAATGCTTTTACAGCAAAATATTGTCTAAAATTTGGAAAATTTTGAGTCATACTTTTAATAAAATTATTTTGATTTTCAATAATTAAGGAACCATCATAAATTTGTAAAGGAGTTTTATATGTTTCTGATAAAAATCTGATTTTATCATCGGGTAAATTTAATGGTAAAGGCATTATCTTATTATACTTAAAATAATATATAAAAATATTATTTTAAATCAATTTTTTGGTAAATATTCAGTTTGTAAATATTCATTATATAATTTAATTGCATAGGATTTATCTTTGAAATTATATACTTTAGACCATCTATTTTCTGAATTATTTTTATAATTACTGAAAAAATAATGAATCTTATTTTTAATATTTTGATCAATATCATTTAAGTCATTAATTTTATTATAATCTTCTTCTAATACACATAAGACTTTTTCATCTAATCCTTTTTCATCTTCCATTATTAAAACTCCTATTATATATACATTATAATATTCATCATTTTTAATAAATTTATCAGTTAAAATTAAAGCATCTAATTCATCTAAATCTTTTGCTATAGTATTAATAATAAATCCATATGCATATGGATATACATATGGTTTATCTAAAATTCGATCTAATTCAAGTTCATTATTAGTATGATTATATTCATACTTAAAATTGCTATTTTTTTCAATCTCAATATATACTTTTACTTTTTGATCCATATATATTTTATATATTAAATTGTTTAAATTTAAAATGTTAATAAAATAATTATAATATATATAAATAATTAAAAAAATATTATTAATTATATAATGGCTAATAATAAAGATATTAAATTGGTTGATAATATTGAAAAAATAAGAAGTATTATTTATCCAGAAATTAAAATTAAAAATAAATTAGAAGAATTAGATTTAAGTGATAAAGAAAATAGAAATAAAAAATTAGATCTACCAATATATCAGTCTTTAAATTATGATGCAATACAAATAACATTAAAATATATTTATGAAGAAATTTTAACTGGAATATTTGTTAAAATAGAAGATAATAAGATAAAAGAATATATTGAAATATATAATTTTGATATTGGTAATAAATGGTCAGATAGAGTAAAGTTACCGATTGAATATAAAAATTGGTTTGAATATGCTTTAGCTAAATCAAAAATAATTAAAAAGAAACTTGTATTAATAGATGATAAAAAGAAAAAATGGATAGCAAATAATTGTTTAATAAGAAATGAAAAACAATATGGTGAAATTAATAAAGATTATTATGTTGGTTTATACAATATGTTATTTACTTTATGTGAAAAAAAGAAAATAGGAGATTGTATATTTTTTTTAAATAAAAAAGATTTTGCAGTTTTAAAAAAGAATTATACTCATCCAAACAATCAAATTTATGATTCAAATGATTCTCCATTAGATGCTAAATTTAAAGATAGGTCATTTATTCCAATATTAAGTCAATCAACATTAGATGATTTTGCAGATATTCCAATTCCTACGACTGATGATTGGATGCATATTACAAATTTAGAAGAAAATAATCCTTATGCTGAAAAAAAAATAAATATTAAATGGGAAGATAAAATACCAACTGCATTTTTTAGAGGTAAAGGTACTGGTTGTGGTATTACTCTTGAAACAAATCCAAGGTTAAAAATAACTAAATTAAGTGAAGAATGGGAAAATGATGATAATTATAATAAAAATAATAAAATAGATGGTATACCTTATTTAGATGGTGGAATTATATCATATGTTTTTAGAGATAAAAAATTAATAAATAATCCATATTTAACATATGTTAATCCAAATAAATTAAATTTAAAATTAAAAGAAAGAGTTCCAATTACCCAACAAAATAAATATAAATATTTAATAAATATTGAAGGAAATTCTGCAGCATATCGTTTAGGATATATGTTAGGATTAGAATCTGTAATATTACATGTTGAAACAAAGTTTAAATTATGGTTTGAAGATTTATTAATTCCATATGTTAATTTTATTCCAATTAAAAATGATTTATCAGATCTTGCAGAAATAATAAAATGGTGTAAATCAAATGATGATAAATGTAAAGAAATTTCACAAAATGCTAAAAAATTATATGATAAAATAATGAATGAAGATTATATTTTAGAATATTTAAAAAATTTAATAAATAATATAAGTTTTAAATATGTACTTCAGGCTGGTGGAAATATATTTGAACAATATAAAAAATATAAAGAAGAAAGAAAAAAAATAGAAAAACGTGAAATAAATATTGAAGATATTTCAAATAATACTTCTAATAAAATTGCAATAATTGTTCCTTATAGAAATAATAAATTTCAATCTAGAGATAAACAATTAGCGATGTTTATAGAATATTATAATTCATATTTAGAAAATTTAGATATTTATATTATTGAGCAATCAGATGATAATAAAAAATTTAATAGAGGAGCTTTATTAAATATTGGATTTAAAATAGCATCTAAAAAATCCTATGATATGTATATATTTCATGATGTTGATTTAGTATCACCAACAGAAATTAAAAAAATTTATTCACATAAAACAGAAATTCCAATACATATAGCCTCACTCTGGAAAGAAAAATATTCATTTAGTGATTTTATGGGTGGAATAATTAGCTTTGATGAAAAATCATATAAAAAAGTGAATGGTTATCCAAATAAATTTTATGGATGGGGAGGTGAAGATGATGCAATATATAATCGTATGGTTGTAAACAATATACCAATACTAAAAATTATAGGTAATATTGAAATTAAAGAGATGAATCATCAAAATACTAGTGAAATTGAAGAGTTAACCAATAAAAATAAAAAATTTAATATATTAAATGATATAAAAAATTGGAAAAATGATGGAATAAATACAATAAAATATAAAATTTTAGATGAAATGGAATTAATTTATAAAAATGTTAAAAAATATACAATTGAAATAATATTATGATAATTTTTTGATCTTTATTTCTATTATATAATATTATTATTATGTATTTGATATAAAAAATTGATTATTATTATTTATAGAACCATACCGAATCTTAGTATAAAACAAATGTTTTCTACAAATAAAAATATAAATAATGAAGAGTATTCATTATTTGATCTAATTATATTAGAAATGATTACTTCAATTTATGTATTTTTTCCATGTTTACAAAAAGAGAATGAACATAAATATAATTAATTTATTAAAGTATATTCACCGAGAATAAATTAATTATTATTAAGCAAATTTTATTTATTATATATTAAACTATTTGTATAAGATTTTGATTAAAACAAAAAATAAATGAAATATAGGAAGAATTTATAAAGAATTATTTTTTTTGTTTTAATTTTAAATAGTAATAAAAAAAATATTAAATACAATGATTGTCTACTAAGCCATGATCTTACTTAAAATCTCCCTTATGATAGTATTCTCTTGGATATCTTCATCATTAGAGTGTGTAGTTAAAAACAATCGATTTTCTTCACTTGAAATATTGGAGCGTTCGAGATGATTTTGTGATTTTGATATGATACTCAAAACTGTCTTTACTAATTCGAGTCGAAGACGAGAGTTTTCAGCAGTTGGCATATGTTTGAGTTCTTTGAATGCATTAAGAAGTAGAGTCGGTGCATTAAACATCACTAGACATTTTGCAATTTGTGGGTAAAGTGATAACTCTGAAAGGGCAATTGCCAAAAAAGTCCGACACACTATAGATGTTGCACCTTTGGGACGATCTATAACTCGTGAGATAAGAAGTGATACAAGCTTGATTGTTAGATTGTCCTGAGGAATATTGCATGGATCTTCTGTGCATTTGGTAACAAAATCGGCAAAAGTGTTTGATAAAAGTATTCCACATTGCCCGGCGAGTGAAGCCATTGAACAAGCCGTAGGTGTACAAACATCATCATAATCTGATAAAAGATTTTCACGAAGATCACGAATTAATGATATTCCATTGTCATCAAAAAAAGGTGTAGACGGAAATTGTTCTACATATTCATTAATTGGTTGAGGTGGGGCAAGTCCATTGGCATCCCTAGATACAGACATGATTGGAGATATCACTTGATTGGTGATACATGTTGAAGATGGAGTATGAATTAAAGTAATACCTCGAGTTATTAGATCTTGAATGAAGGGATTACTAATTGAATCCAAGATCATTTGATTTGGCCGACAGTACATCTTATGATTATTATGATGACTGACGCAAGATACTTCAATTATAATATTACCATTAGTATTAGTGTACAAATTTACAAAAAAGTGATAGAAGCCAGTTGAATTATAATTGTAGCATTCAAAAATCCACGGATTGGTTGAAGTCTTAACGCTGAAGAGACCCTTCAATGAAGAAAGGATATTATCGTGTAAAAACTTAGCTTCTAACTTGTGAATATGAAATGTACCTCCGGGTGTTAATAAAAACGGTGAGTGGGGTACATAAGGGGGATTGGGTAGCTCTTTGCTCCAGCCAACCCAAGAAAAGAAAGAAAGGAAAAAATCCATTGTTCTAAACTGTATTTAATTTATAATTTAATATCTTTATACTTATTTATGATATATTTTTCAATTTTTATTACAATTTTAAGGATCGTTGTTTAAAGTTCTAGCCTTTTAGATCACCATATATAATTATATATTTAAAATTATACGTTCAAATTAAACTATGTAAAAGATCTTGCAAAAATAATATAGTATATATTATTAATGAAATAAAAGCAGTTGAAGAACCAAATAAAAATCCGTGATTATTATAATACAGCATTTAATAAAAGAAAAATATAACTTATTTAAGAATACCAACTTATTAATATAATATATATTGACATATATACATATGACAATTTCTTGGTATTCTATTTATATTTCTTTATCACCAGAAGGGAATAGAATTTTTAATGGGTATTTTAGCGTAGATAATACTACTAATGTAGTTCAATCATTTTACGAAACAATTGATAATGTAACTAATTTTACAAATAATATATTACTAGCTGTAGACACATATTCGGTTCCTTATAGTACTGGATATCCTTTGAAAAATAATAATATTTTTGAAGCAGGATTTTTTACAGATAATGGTACCTTAATTGGTGTAACACAGTTTAGTTTCTATGATATTCAGGTAATAGAAATCGGATTACATAATACAGTGTCATCATCAGAATATTTAGCTTTTATAAGTGAAGACGACTCTAAACCAACAAGTGATTATAGGTATTTTACAACTCTACTAGCATACGATCCATCATCAGCATGTTTTAATGAAGGAACAAATATCATGTGCTTAAACAAAGAATTATTAGAAGAATATATACGAATAGAGAATTTAAGAAAAGGTGATTTAGTCAAATCCTATAAGCACGGCTATCGAAAAATAGAATTAATTGGAAAAAATCATATGATAAATAACAAAGACAAATTTTGGCAATGTATGTATAAAATGGAAAAAACAAAAGAAAATGGATTAATAGAGGATTTAATAGTAACAGGAGGTCATTCAATACTGGTTGATGATTTAGGAGAAAATAAAGAGGAAAATGAAAAAATATTTAAAGGTACACAAATGATAGATGATAAATATTTATTATTATCAGCGGTTTCAAAAGATTTTAAAAAATTAGAAAATAACAATTTATATATATATTATCATTTTATATTAGAAAACGATGGAAATAATGAAGCGCGATATGGAGTATGGGCGAATGGAATATTAACAGAAACGCCAAATAAAAACTTTTTTATGGGTCAAAAATTTACTTTATTGGAAAACAAATAAATATAATGTGAATAAAAATTGATAAATAAAAAATAAAAATAAAAAAATATAAAAAAATAAGATGAGTGTATTATGGAGTATATTTTTTGGATGTTTAACAATAATTAATCTTATATTTGTAGTATATTCTTACATAATGAATGATTTATTAACAGGAAATTGTTTAATGTGGGTATTAATAATCTTACTAATAATAACGATCCGTATATGCGTAAATACATATTATCAAAATAAAATACAAAAACTAATAAGAATAAATAATAATCTAAGAGAAGAACATATAATAATGCAATTAGCTGATAGGCAAATTGAAATAGGACAGAGAAATGGACGAGTTTAGATCACAAATATAATGAGTCATTATTTGAATGACATATTTGAATTGTATAATTCAGGGTCATCACTTCGTGAAGATTTTCGGGAAAATTTTTATATTAATTAGTAATTAATATATCATCTTTCATATTTTTTTTATTTAATAATATTTATAATATTATCAAATATTATTTTAATAAAAAAATAAAAATGAATATATGGATAATTATAAAAAATATTTAAAATATAAGAATAAATATAATGATCTTAAAAAAAAAATAATAGTAGGAGGAGAAATATTAGAACGTAATTATTACTTACATGCAAGATTACCAAAAGAAATAGAAAATATATTTGAAAAAGTTCAGAATAATATATATATGTTAAAAAAATATGAATCATACATGAAATTAAAATCAGATGGAACAATAATGAAAGAGACAATGCCGGCTCACATAACGTTATGTTATGGACCTAAAATAAAATATGAAGAATCAGAAGAGTTATTAAAAAAAGAAATATCAGAAAAGTCAGAATTTGGAAAAATATATCCAAATTTTGAAGAGAATTTTAAAAAATTAAAACCAAAAGTAATATATAAAAATATAACGCCATATTTAAGAGAAGATAAAATTGTAATAAAAGTAGAATTAGAATCAAAGATATTAACAGAAATGGTTAAATATTGTAGAAAAACAATAGAATCATTTAATGATACGATATTATTATGGAAGAAAAGTTATTTAGAAAATAGAGAAGTAATAAAAGAGAAATATCCAAAATTGTTTAGAGAAGATGAAAGCTTTGATGAAGAAAATCCGAATGGATTTTTACATATAACAATAGTAACATTAAAAGCAGAAACTCCTGAGAAAATAATAATATCAATAATAAAAAAAGTAGAGAAAAGCATATTAAAATTAGGAATAAAAAGAGGAGATGAATTAAAGATAGATCGAATAGATATAAAAACCCCAATAACAAGAAAATTTATAGATATATATAAAATAGGGTAAAATAAATTTTATGTAAGGTTATTTATGATAATTCCTTTTTTTAAATCGTTGCGTATAAAATTAAAATTGTTTCCTCATAATATTATTTTAATAAAAAAATAAAAATGAATATATGGATAATTATAAAAAATATTTAAAATATAAGCAGAAGTATTTAGATTTAAAGAAAATCAAATCATTAAAAAATATTAAAGGGGGATCAAAAAATAGTGATTCTAGTTCAGATAATTCATCAGAAACTAAATCCTTATCTATAAACATTGACGTAGGAAATGTAGCAATTAAAATTGGTTATGAAGCAGATCATGGAGAGACTGAATTAGATTTTAATCCTTCTAAAGATCTTATGGATGGTTTTCTTGAGAATATTGCCAAATTAAAGAAAATTGGTCATGTATTATATTTCAATTCATTTTGTGGTCCAGGAAGGGAACAAAAAACACGAGAAATATTTAGAAAGATACCTGAAATATATAATGTAATACCGGAATCTAATTGGAATTTTGTAAGAACTCGTCCAGATAAAACTAAAGTAATTGATGCTACTAAAGCAGATGTTATGATTGATGATCGATTAGATATATGTTTAAATATGAAAGAACATGGTGTTAAATATATTTTTTGGTTAACTCAATCTGGGAAACCTAGCCCTGCAGGAATTATTAAAGTAAAAAATTGGGATGAAATATATAGGAAAATCGAGAGGATTATTTAATTTATAAAATGATATAATATATCATTTTATATTGTTATTTTTTAAAGCCATATATAAATTATATATGTTATTAAAAATAATAGAGATTGTTTTTTCGGTAAAGCCATATACGCCCTTTGGACTACGCTTTGGCTCTCAACTAAAACGCGCGAAATTAATTTGGTAAAATTTATTTTATAATAAGTTTTACATCTAAATAGTATTATAATAATATAAAAAAAAATAATAATATTTTGTAAATTATATGAGTATTGAAATAGAAGGTTTTACAAGTAAAAAATTGGAAAATAATACATTTAATAAATCAATATATTTAACAAAACTTCCAACAAAAGATTGGTTAACAAAAAAAGAGATTATATTTAGAGATGAAAAAGTTTATATATTAATATCAGAATTATTCAAAAAGAATACAATTATTATTAAATTGAATTATAAAAATGATAATTTAATAGAATATTATATTCATAAATTATTAATAGATAATAAAATTCCAAATATAATAAAAATATATGGTATAATTAAATGTTTAGAATCAAAAGAAAATATAAAAATTTTAGAAAATCAAAAAACATCTAAAAAAATAGTAAATGAAAATAAAGAATTATTTAAAGATGGTTATTGTAATGGAACACAAAATGATAAACAAATAAATATGACAGTCATGAAAAAATATAAATATTTATTAAGTGAAATTAAGTTAAATTTTCGTGAAGTAATTGAATGTATATTTCAAATTATTATAACTCAATTATTATTATATAAAGAATATGGTATTTTGCACAATGATATGAAGAATCCAGGAAATATATTTATTGAATTAAATAAAAAGTATATAAAGTATGAATATAATGTAAAAAATATAAGAAACATATATATTAAACCAAGTAAAAAAATAATATTATTTGATTTTGATAGATCTGAAATAATAGATCCGAATTTTAGATTAAAATATATGAAAAAACCAGAAATAGATTTATCTGAAAGAAATATATTGGATAATATTATTGATTCAATAAATGTAATATTTGATCAATTATATGATACTAATCCACGAAAAAAAATATTGAATTTAAAAAAATATCTTGCACAAATGATAGAAGATATAAGAGTTATATGGAAAAATCATATAATGGGATTTAATGGTAGTTTAAGAATGAAAATTAAATGTGAAGACCAACGATTTAAGGAATTAGTAGGTGAATTTACATTAAAAATATTAAGTAAATTAAATGAATTTCAAAAAGAATTTAAAGATAAAATAATGGAAATAGAAAAAAATAATAAAAATTATGATGAATTTTATTTAAATGGTGGATATTTAATACGGTAAATAAAATGATATTTACATATCATTTTATATAGTTGTTCGCTTCGCTCTCAACTATATTGCGCGAAATTAATTTATATATTTTAATATGATATTTAGATATGATATTAAAAAATTGATTTATTAAAAACATAAATTATAGTTCTAAATAATATTCTTTATTATTTAATCTTTCTAATTTTAGATTTAGATAGATCTGTTGATAGACTCTATTAAATTTTTCAATATTATAAAAACTTAATGATTTAATAAAACTTTTAATAGATAATTCTTGATTATCTTTAGTAAATTTAATAAATTCATGATCAATAAAAATGTTTCTATCGTAATCCTTAACTTTTTTTCCTCTTAATTTATTGTAATTATTGTTTATCTTTAAATTTTCTTCTGGTAATGAATTATTAAATCCAAATTGAACATACCACGGATATCCTCTTATCATGGTATAATAAATTGGTAGTTCTAATGTAAATTTATCTATTTTTTTAACTGAATTATCGGCTAATAATATTTTTTTAATTTTATAGGATTTACATAATTCAATTAATAATTTCATAATAATTTTTCCTTCATTCGTTTTATCAATAGTTGATTCATAACAATTATCCATGCCTTTAATATTTTGAATAATTGCGGTTGTTTTATCTTCCTTATATATTACGATAACCCCACAATCTTCTTTTCCTTTAAGATTGATAATTTGAATAGAAATATCATCAAAATCTTTATTATAAACAACATCAGCTTTAATTTGTTGATTATCAACTGTAAATTTAGTAATTTTGCCGCCAATTTGCTTCTGATGGATATTAGTATCACTAATTATATTATTAATTAAAGTATGTAATCCCCAGTATTTTGAATTAATAGCATTTCTATATAAATTAAGATAATGATGAGTTGTCATATATTTATAAATATAATATTTCATATTATTTTTATAATTGTTGTTCGCTTCGCTCTCAACTAAATCGCGCAAAATTAATTTATATATTTTAATATGATATTTAGGTATGATATTAAAAAATTATTTATTGAATATAAAAAAGTAATTAGATTGTTAACATTATATAAAATGACAACACCAAAGAGAATATTTAGAATAAGTAAAGGTGATTTACAGATTCTAATTAATTATCATACAATAAGAGATACACAAACAGGTAATTCAATTATTACATTTTATGGCAATACATGAAAAAAATCTGGACACAAAAAACTGATACATTTAAAATGACAAGAACAGGATTATTAAGAGAGGCTACATGGGCTAGAAAGTATGGATTTATTGAATGGAGTCAGTTAGTTTTTAATTGGGCTGAACTAGCAGAAGTTCCTATTTAAAATTATTTTATATCAATTGTCAATAAATAATATAAAAAAAAATATTTTGATTAAAATATTTATTTTTATAATATATGTCAGATTATAAAAATAAATATTTAAAATATAAAAAAAAATATTTAGATTTAAAAAAAATATTAGGTGGAGCATTTAATACCATTATTAATTTAGTTGCTATACCAATTAATAAACATATAGAATTAGTAAGTGAATATGAACAAAATGCAGTAGTTTATAAAAATAATTTATTACAAATGAATGAGAGAATAAATTTAAAAAAAATAAATGATGATTCAAAAGATATGTATCAACAAGCAAAAGAACATAATCGATTTGAAGAAACAAGTTTTGTAGAATTATATGATACTATTGGATTATTATTTAATTTTACAATAATAATTAATGGAATCTGGAATGAATTAGCAAATGAAGTTAAATTAAATATAGCAATATTTAATGGTGATATAAGTGCATTTAAAAATTTAAGAGACGAACATTATATAAAAGGAGTTAATATTTTATATGGTTGTATGACTGATATAAAAGCTAATGCATTAAATACTCCTAAAAATAATGCTGATGGAAAATATTTTATAGGTTTTAAAGGATATGTACATGCTTACGGTAATTCAATATATGTATGTGGTGATAGAAGATTAGAAATAAAAATACACGAATTTATATGTGAATATGAAAAATATCCAGATGAATATCCGATAAATAAAATAATAAAAATTTTTTTTAGTAAATTTAAACATTGTGAAGAAATAGGATGTAGAAATTGTGATGTAATTAATCTTACTAAAATTAAACAGAAATTATTAAAATTAAAACCAAAAATAGATTTATGTGATCAATTTACTGGAAAAGATCATTATTTCAATAGTGATTTTTATAATAGCTGTAAAATTGTTGAATGTAAACCAGATACAGACTTTGAAAATTATATAAGAGATAATATTAAAATTATTAATGATAAAGAAGCAGCTAAATTAGAAGCGACTAGAATAGATAAAGAATGGGTTAAAAATAGATTTATATTAACTAGAAATACAAATATTAATGAAGAAACAACTGAAACAGATATTACTCAAGAATATAAGAACTATTTTAGAGAATCAGACTTGCAAAATAAATTAGGTCGTATTATATTATTAGATACAATAAATAATTATTTAAAAGTTGACGATATAAATTTGAGAATATTTATAATAAAAAGAAAAGATCGAGAATCCAAATATTTTAAGTTTATGTATTATGATTCTTCAGGTGAACATCTATTTGCTTATTATGATGAAAATTTAATTAATATTGATGATGATGGTACTGAAATAGAATATGAAGAAGTATATAAAGATGAATAAAATTGAATTATAATAAAATTATCATTAATTTTATTATAATAAAAAGAATGTCGAAACCGTCAATTGAAGAAATTAAACAAAATTTGTGTATTTTTAAAAATGCAGTTAATAAAACACGATTAGATCTTGATAAAGCTTTTGAACGATCAATAAATGGTTTAGGTCCTGTTTCAATTTCTTCTTCACTTTCTGAATCTGACATATTATATAAAACTAAATATTTTATTTTTATATAATTAACTGAGATTATGTGGTGTAAATGAATTTAAAATTGTATTACATGGTGTTAAAAAATTGATTTAAGTAATGGTTAATTTTATTTCTTATTAGTTAATAAATAAAATGAAATATTGGACTGCAAATCAAGGTAAAACATATAAAGAAGAAATAACTGGTGGATTTCTTTGGGCACCAAAAACTAATAAAGCAAAACAAACATCACAATTTTATACAAATGTGACACTTATAAAAAAAGATGATATTATATTTTCATTAACAAATTATGGTAGTGGATTATGTATTAATGCAGTTGGAAAATGTATAATTGAATTTTATAATTGTGAAAATCCATTAAATCATAATAAAGGAGAGTGGATTAATGACGGTTGGAGAATAGATGTTAAATGGGAAATATTAGAGACTAAGCCACATATTAAACAATATTTTGATAGAATAGAATCACTTTTACCTATAAAATATTCTCCTATTTTAAAAAATGGTAATGCTCCTCAACATTGTTATGTATCTGCTATATCTGATAATCTTGGAAATTTATTTAAAGAGTTAATTGGTAGTCAATATAATTTTGAAGAATTAATTGAACAAAATATAATAAATGAGATAGAGAATAGAACAGATATTACTATAACAGAAAAAGAACAGATAATAAAATCACGAATCGGTCAAGGAATTTTTAGAAAAAATGTTCTAATAAAAGAACCAAAATGTAGAATTTCAAATATTTCTAAATTAGAATTACTTATCGCGAGTCATATTAAACCATGGAAAAAATCAAATAATCATGAAAGATTAGATGGTAATAATGGATTAATGTTAAACCCAACAGTAGATAAACTTTTTGATAAAGGATTTATATCATTTACTGATGACGGTATTATTTTAATATCTAATATTACAGAAGAAGAACTTAATTCATTAGGAATTGATATTACTAAAAATATAGGTAGTTTTAGTAAAGAACAATGTATATATCTAGATTACCATCGAAAAAATATTTTAAAAAAAGAAGAAATAGAAAAAGAATTTTTAAACCTTATTGAAGATAATTAAAGATTATATTTCGTTTATAGTAAAATTATAAATATTTAAAATGAATTCTTTTACTGTTTCTTTTATATAAATATCTTCAAAATCTTTGTTAAGATAATCATTTATAATATCCATTTGTTTTTCAGGTATTGAATCACTTAAATCATCCATAAATTTCATTAAAATATCCGCTACTTTTATAAAAATATTTTGTAATGCCTTATCTTTAGTTGTTGTAATCCACTTATTATCTTCTATAACTTTACAAAATTTATTATTAATATTATCTATTTTAATTGTATTATTTTGAGGATTTGTTTTATTAAGATATATTTCATTTGATAATTTTAAAAATGATGCTTTTCCTTTATTATTTTTTACTAGATCTATAATATATGATGGTTTAATATAATCTATATTTTCTTTACCAAAATTATTTATTTGTATATTATTTGTAGTATTATTTGAATTTGATATATTATTTGAAATAATATTTTTAGAATTAATATCATTAATAAAACATGTTATTTTTAAATTTTTTGATGTTTTACTATTTAATAATTCATTTATTTCATTATCTGTCATTTTAACACCTAATTTTTTAAAAAGAAATAATTTATTACTTAATTCAGAATCAATTAATTCAGATATATTTTTCTCAAGCTCATCATTACTTGATTGAATATTGGGTGTATTACTTTTAAATAATTTTAAACATACATCTTCTTTTTGGTGAGATAATAAATTTTTTTTTTGTTTAAAACATTTATTACATTTATTGCATTTAAATTCTGTCTTTTCAGTACATTTTCTTTTATTATTAAGATGTCTTTCTAATGAGAATTTTGTTGAATATATATAATTACAAAAATTGCATTTATATTCCATTTATTTATAATATAACTATATATATTTTTCGAATTTGTAATTCACAATTTCGAAAGTATTTTTTATAGATTATTTTATTTTTTATAGATGTTAACTGATTATTATATTATTACTATTATTTATTTATGATATTATTTATTTTCGAATTAGAGAACTTTTTAGAGAAATAAATATATAATGAATAATAGATATAAAAAATATTAAGATTTAAATTAATACGTCATAAACTTTCGAAAATGTAAAGGTTCACAAATTCGAAATTCATTTTTTGGACATATAACGAATTCATTTTTTTCATTTTTCATTTTTGCCCGGAAAACTCAATTTCAAAAAATATTAAATAAAAATAAAGATTGTTGTTCGGCTTCGCCTCTCAACTAATGGGCGAATTTTATTTATACTTAAAATGATGTATATTTATATCATTCTATAATTAATCTATAAATATATATTATATATAAAAGATATAATATAAATAAATTAAGTAATTATTAATTGAATAATGAATGAAGAGGAATCTATAAAAATAATTAAAGATATATGTAAAAAATATGTAACAACAAAAGATATTGATAAATTAAAAGATGATATAATTGATAATGATATTAATTTAATACTAATTGAATTTCACTTAAATTTTGAATATAATATTAATATTAATCTTTCATTTAATATATTAAATAAAAGAATTGGTCAACAATTATTTAGAAAAAAATTAATGGAACGTTTTGATAATAAATGTATGATTGATCCAGATAATTATAATTTACCATCTGATTGTGAAGCATGTCATATAATACCAGTTTGTAAATTTAATGATTATAATATTAATAATGGTCTATTTATTAATAAAATAGTACATAAATATTTTGATAGTTATGAAATGTCTATTAATCCAGAATCATATAAAATTGAATTAAAAGGTAAAGCATTTGATCAAAACCAAATAAAAAAATTAGAAGGTAATGGTTATGAACCATCTTATTTATATTATATAAATGGTAAGCTAAAATCAAATAATTAATTTATACTTGAAAAGAAATAAAAATTGATTTATTAAAAGTTAACCTATAAATAGAAATAAATAAAACAATGACAACAAATATCTATATATTGAAATTAACAGGGGGAAATTATTATATTGGTAAAACAAATAATGTTGAAAAACGATTTTTAGAACATGTATCTGGAAAAGGTTCCGCATGGACAAAAAAACATGAACCAATTGAAGTATCACAAGTTATATCAAACGCGAGTCCATTTGATGAAGATAGATATGTAAAAGAATATATGCACAAATATGGAATTAATAAAGTAAGAGGTGGAACTTATGTTACAGAAGAATTAGATGAAACACAAGAATGCAATTTAAAAAAAGAAATATGGGGAGCAAATGATTGTTGTACACAATGTGGAAGAAAGGGACATTTTGTAAAAGATTGTAAGGAAAAAATAGATGTATATGGAGATAATATATTTGTATATGAATGTGATTATTGTAAAAAAGAATTTAATGCTGAAGCAGAATGTGAAAAACATGAAACATTCTGTAAAAATAAAAAGCAATATACAAAACCTCAATATATTCAAAGAACAAATTATAATAATAAATTTGTTGATTCAAGTTCAGACGATTCAAGTTCAGATGAAGGATATACAAATAATAAAGTAGTTTGCTTCAAATGTAAAAAATTTGGACATTATGCAAGTAGTTGTTATTCAAATCAACAATATAGTGGATATAAAAATAGTTATTCAAAACAACAATATAGTGGATATAAAAATAGTTATTCAAAACAACAATATGGTGGATATACAAATAAGAATTATCAAAGGAAGAAATATTATGATTCTTCTGATTCAGATTAATTTATTAAAAATCCTATTTAAAATTATTTTATATCATTTGTCATATAAATACTATAAAATAAAGTAATTTTTAATATGATAAAAACAAAATTTATAAATTTTCAGAAAAAAATGGATCGAGAGCCAGAAAATTAAAAATCAAAAAAGTCAAAATTTAAAATGGACAAAAAATGAATTTTGTTTTGATTAACCTTAATAATTTCAAAATAAATTAATATCATAATTATATTTTAATAATTTGTATAAACCAATATTATATCTTCTTATTTATTTTCTTTAACTTTAATTAAAACAAAAATAAAAAGATACTATAAATAAAAATAAAAGAAATAGTAAATATGAATAAAGATATATAAAGTATAAATTAATAGAAATAAATCTTTTTGAAAAGATTTTTGTTTTGATTAAATAAAAAATATATAGTTATAATATAAAATGAATGAACATGTATGTAAATTATGTAATTATAAATTTTCGTCAAAACAAATGTTAAATAAGCATGAAAATAAAAAAAATAAATGTACTCAAGCAACAGAATTTAAATGTAATAATTGTAAAAAATGTTTTAAACAAAAAAATAATTTAATTGAACATCAAAGAAAAGATGTATGTAATAAAATTAAGAATAATAATGAAGTAAATCAAGAATTAAATATAATGGTTGATGATAAAACAATTAAAGAAATAATAACAAGTGTAACAAATAATAAAATACTGTTATTAAAAGCAATAGGAGTACAATTATCCGATAATGATATAATGAATATAATAAATAGTGAAATATCTGTACAATCAAAAATAATAGTAATAAAAAGTTGCATAAATAAAGTGAAATCAAATGCAACTAATTCAAATATTACAAATTCAAACAATACAAATTCAAATAATACAACTAATAATTTTTTAATAAATAGTTTTGGAAAAGAAAATACTGATTATCTAAATAATGAATACTTTATTAAATTACTTAATAATAATTATGGAAAGGATAGTTTTTTAAAATTATCAAATGAAATATATTTAAATAAAGATAAACCAGATAATAATACAATTAAGATTGATAACTTAAATAATAAATATTGTAAAATAATCGAAAATGATAAATGGATTACGACAACAAAGGATAAAGCAATAAAAGATTTATTTAATCGTGTTACCGATATATTAATGAATTTTATGGATGATTTAGAAGAATCAATACCAGAAAAACGTAGAGATATTATATCTAACTATTTAGAAAAAGATGTAGATGATGAATATATCAAAGAAACATTAACAGAACTTATATTGAAAATTTATAATTTTACAATAAATGATTTAAAAAATTAAATATAAAATGATATTGCATATCATTTCATATTGTTGTTTGCTTCGCTCTCAACTAAATCGCGCAAAATTAATTTATATATTTTAATATGATATTTAGGTATGATATTAAAAAAATATGATATTTAAATAACAATAACAATTTTATTTCGATATTTATTAGCATGTTCAAACATTAAAGTTGCACATTTTCTCATTATTTTATTAGTTAGATTAACATGTTTTGAATTATTAAATTTGATATCAGTTTGTCTAATTTTATTAAATAAATTTTTAAATATTTAAGTCATGTCGCTTTGCTCCCAGCGACAGCGACAAGCAGGAGCTTGTCTCGTCGTCATTTGATAATATGCTCCTATGTACCTATATTCCATAGTTTCTATTTTATTATTGATTAGTAAATGAAACATTCGTTTATTATTTTTATCTTTGGTATTATTAAAATAATTAATAAGTTCTTCAGATGGTTTTATAAAAAATAAGAAATAATCATTTGCTAATAAAAGATCAGTTTCATTACATTCATCTTTAGGATTCGGAACAAAAATTGTACAAAAATCTTTCTTTTTATCAATTATTGGTGGAGCTTCTTCAGAACTTACTTCAGAAGTTAACATATTATATAAAAACTAAATATTTTATTTTTTTATAATTAACTAGGTTAATATGGTGTTAATATGGTGTTAATATGAATAATAAAAATATAAAATGGTATAATATATTTAAATTGATTTATAAATGATATTACATATTATTTTAATTTTTGTTCGGCCTAGCTCTTCGAGCAAGCATTCTAAAAAAAATATTGTAAAATTATTTTATATATTTTTATATGATACTTAGATATGATATTAAAAATTGATTTAAACTTGTATTATTAGAATTATTATTAGTTTATAAATAAAATGTCAATAAATCATTATATATATCTATTATTTGACAATATAAATCCAAGTAGATATTTATCATATGAAGTTCATAAATTAGGAAGAAAAATAGGATCGACATGTAATATGAAAACTAGAATGAAGCCTTACTTAACAGGACATCCAGATAAAGTACCATTAGAATGTTATTATAAAATATTAAATCCTGAATTATATACTTGTTATGCAATAGATAATATGATTAAAATTAAATTTGACGAATATAATTTAAAAGGTAGTGGTGGAATAGAATTTTATGAAATAGATAAAGTTACGCAAAAAGTTCTTGAAGAATATTTTGATGAAATGGGTATAAAATGGGAAAAATTAACAGAAGTTATAGATGAAAATATTCATAAAATAACTAAAGAAGATATTCAAAATCTTGCTTATGATATTGAACATAGTAATACATATCTTAATGAAATTACTCCTTTTGTACCAGAAAAAAAATATGATTTATTAAATAAATATCTTAATCAGATTATAAATAGAAATATTATTAAAGAATTATTACAAATAGATGAAAATTTATTTGATTATTTATTAGATAATTATGATGATTCACTAATTATTAAATTAAAAGAACAAAATATAGATATTATTGATGATCAAATAGAAACTATATTAATTACAAAATTATATTTTAATAAATATGATAAAGGTATTTGGAATCTATTTTGTAGATATGGTAAAACAATGTTAAGTAGTTTACTTTGCTCTACAGAACGTGATTATAAAAAGATTTTAATTATAGTACCATCATTATATCTAGTGACTCAAACATATAAAACATGGGTCAAATACTGGCCATATAAAATAATTAAAAAAATATGTTGTGAAGAAAATATTAGTAATGAAGTTGAAATAAATAAATTCTATAATGAAAATGAAAATTGTATTTTTATTTCAACATATCATTCAAGTGAAAAATTTAAAGATTATAAATTTGATATATGTATTTATGATGAAGCTCATAGAACTGCTGGTAGTAAATATGATACAACTCAATCTTCAACAATATCAAATTGTGAAAGTGATGAAGATGTTCCAAAAATTAAAGTATTTAAATTATTATTAGAAAGTAAAAATATTAAACAAAAATTATTCTTAACAGCTACAAAAAAAGTTTATAATGGTGATGAAGATAATATATATTGCATGGATGATGAAAATATTTATGGTAAAACAATCGTATCAGTTAGTGCTATTAAAGCTAAAGAACTGGGTCGTATTTGTCCATATAAAATAATGACAATTAAAACTACACCAAATGAAATTACTTTTGATTTAGAAAAATTCTTTGAAGAAAATAAATTAAAAGAACATCAAATTAAAAGATTGACAGAATTAAAAGAACGTTATATAATGTTTGCCAAAGGATTGATTGATTGTATGAGAAAAAATGAAATTAAACATGTTATTACATTTCATGAATATATTATTAATTGTAAATTTTTTAGTAGAATATTAAACAATATTAATAAGACAGAAAACTTATTAAAAAATGTTGAATATATTACTGGAAATGATAATAAAACAACACGTTTAGAAATTATTAATGATTTTGAAACAACAGATTATAGTATATTATGCAGTGCTAAAGTATTACAAGAAGGTGTTGATATTCCAAGATGTGACGGTGTAATATTTATTGATAATAAAACATCAAATATTGATATAACCCAATCACTTTCAAGATGTTTAACTTCTCTTAAAGATAAAAAAGCATATATAATGATTCCATATGTAGATGGTGATGATTTAAAAAATGATGAAAAGACGAATGATTTAAGATTATTATTAAGAAATATTAAAGAAATAGATGAAAATATACAAGAATATTTCAAGAAATATAATGAAATTGATTTTGATAATAAAACAAAAGAAGAAAAAGAAGAAGAATTAAGATTATTAAATATCAAATATAATATTAATGTTGAATTAAATTTTATAGATGAAATGAAAGAAATATCGTATATACCATATAAACAAGCAAAAGAACTAATTAAAGAAAAATATAATGATTTGAATGATTATAAAAATAATATTGAAGAATTTTCAAAAGAATTACCAATTGATGCCGATAAAATATATAAACGTTTTGGATGGAAAAATTGGAATGATTATTTAGGATTAGAAAGTAAAATGAATTTGTTTAGAATTAGTAAGTTAATTCAAAATGAGAATGAAAGAAGAAAAAAATTATTAAATGGTAGATTAACCGTACCACAATCAATTAAATACATTTTAAAAATTAGTTTAAAAAAAATGTTTCCAAAAGATATTTCTAATCAAATATTAGATTATGATATATGTAGATCATTAAACGGTCTAACACCTGAAGCAACCGTTAGTGCATTATGTGGTGAATTATATAAGAAGCAAATTATTAATAGAACTAAAGAAAAGCCTTATAAATATTCATATGATGGTTATAATGAATTTGAAATTATAGATTCAAAACAAAAGTATATTGAATATTGTAAAAATATTAATACAGAATTAGATCAAAATATTGAACCAGAAAATGGAAATTGGATTAAATTTTGTTTGAAAGAATATGATGAATTAGTTGAAAGTCATTATAAGTCAGATGAATTAAAAGATGTTTTTAAAACATTAGAAATATCAAATAAAGATCAATATATTGAAAGATCAAAAATAAATAAGAAATTAATCAATTATACATATATTTCAAATGGATTTTATAATGAATCCAATTTAGGTATTAATTTAGATAAATTATATTTTATTGAAAAACAAAATATAAGAAGATTTTAACAAAAATATTTAGTTTATAAACTTTAAAATTTTATTTATTATTTTAAAGTTTTTATTTAATATTTTAAAAAATTGATTTAAGAAATTATTATTATAAAATGTATATTATGTCATATAAAGAAATGAACCAATTCGAATCAACAATCACATCTATTCGCAACATCCTTCGTGTAGAAGGTATAACTGGCTTGAGTTCTATCAATCATTGTGTAGCTTTATTAGTATCAAGATTTTTAACAATTGAAAAATGTAAAGAATTTAATATACCTTTAGAATTTGCTTTTGAAAATTTTCTAAAAAATAAAGATGGAACAAATTGTGATGATCAAACAGCGATTTCTAAATTTTATAGTTTAGACGCTACTAAAGATTGCTTATATGTATATCTTCATGAAAAATTAAATTTTAATAGTTTTAAATTTGGAATAAATGCTCCCCTAAACTTTTTAAATATTTATAAGAAATTAGATGATATTAATATTAGTAGTTTATTTGATAAGATCGATATTGTTGGTGCTATATATGAATTACACTTGAAGACAGGAACAACTGGTAGTGGCATGAGAGATTTAGGTCAATATTTTACTAATCGTGAAGTTATTAAATATATGATTAAACTATGTGACCCTAAATTAAAGAAAAATGGAGATATTGAATCTATTTTAGATCCTTCTATGGGAACTGGTGGATTTTTATCCATGTCAATTAAGCATTTAAATAAAAAACATAAAAATATAGATTGGAAACTAAATAAAAAGAGAATTTATGGATTTGATGTAGATGAAACAGTTAAAAATATGTCAATATTAAATGCTTTATTAGAATGTGGACAAATCTTTAGTGAAACATTTGTAAAAAGAGATACATTACATGATGATTATAAAATTAGTGATAATGTTTTAATCGATAAAGTTGATATTATATTAGCTAATGAACCATTTGGTTTAAAAAATATTGTTCATAAAAATGTATGTAAAAGAATTAAAGATTTAAAGATTGAAGGAACTAAAGCAGAACCATTATTTTTACAATTAATGATGCAATCTTTAAATATTGGAGGAAGATGTGCAGTTATTGTACCAGATGGTGTATTATTCAATGATGCTAAATTACATAAATTAACAAGAAAATACTTATGTGATAAATTAAGATTAGCAAAAGTAATTTCATTAGAAGATGGACTATTCTTAAATACTGGTGTTAAATCAAGTATTCTGTTCTTTGTAAATGATGGAGAAACAGAAGAAGTAGAATTTTGTAAGATTAAATTATCAAATGGTGAAATAGTTGAAGAATCAGTTATTAAAGTAGATATTGAAGAAATTGAACAAAATGATTATTCTTTATTTGTTAATAAATATAATATTATTGAAGAAGATAAGATTGATGGAATTGAATATAAGAAATTAGGAGATATATGTGAATTTTTACCTAAAAGTAAAAGAGCAGCCAGTTTTGGAAAAGATAATGGTAAATATAAATTTTTTACATCAAGTTTAACAATAAAATATTGTGATGAAGCTGATTATAAAAATGAACATATTATAATTGGAGATGGAGGTGTCGCAAATATTAATATTGGTAGTAATTTTTCATGTTCTGATCATAACTATATTTTAAAATCAACACAAGAAAATATATTAAATAGATATATTTATTATTATCTTTATTCTAATTTACATATAATTGAAAGTGGTTTTAAAGGAACAACTATGAAAAATGTATCAAAATCATATATTCAAGATTTACAAATCCCCATCCCTCCCCTCTCTCTCCAACAACAAATCGTAGAAGCATTAGATTCAATCTATGATACAATTGAAGGAAATAATAAATTAATTCAAAATTATGAGAAGATTAAGAAGGGAATTATTTGGAGTAATACATTGAATGTAGAGAAAAAGAAATTAGGGGATGTTGTTGAAAATATTAAAACTGGAAAAAATAAACCATCTGATAATAAATCTGGAAGCAAATACCCTTATTATGGAACTGGTGGTATTACTGGATATACCGATGAATATTTGGTGGATGGTAATTATATTTTAACTGCTAGAAATGGTACAATTGGTCAAACAATTTTTGTAAATGGAAAATCTTATCCAAGTGATCATATGTTTATAATTAAAGACACTAAAGAAAATATTAAATATATTCATTCAGTATTAAAATATTTAACTAATCTTGAAAATTATGCAGTTGGAACTACAATTAAAGGAATCAGCAAAGAAAGTTTAGTTAGTGTTTTAATCCCAATTCCCTTAAAACAAACACAAGAACATATTGTTAAAGAATGTGAATACTACGATAATCTAATAGAAACATTAAAGAAAGAAAACGAAAGATTACAAAATAATAAGATAATTGATATGGTATTAAAATCAGTTTCAAATGATAATCAATCCGAAGAAGAATTTATCAATGAATCTCATTCTGAATCAGAAGAAGAAGAACCTCAACCAAAAAAAGAACTAACAAAAGAAATTAAAAAGGTTGTTGAAGAAGAGAAACCAAAGAAGATAGCAACTAAAAGATCACAAAGTAAGCAAACTGAAATTTAATTTATAGTATATTTATATTAAAATAATTTAATATAAATAAAAAAATATAATGTATATTATGCCCAAAAATTCAAAAGATAATTTATATAAAAATGAGCAATTAGAAGTAAAAAATAAATTGTTAGAGATATTAAAAATTACTCAAGAAAAGAATTATTTTACCTTATATGAATTAGATAATGATATTGAAACACAAAATTTAATATTAGCATTAGAAGGAGATTGTGAGAAGTATTTTGCTTGTGGTGAGTGGACATTTTTTAGATATAAAAAAGATAAAAAAGGTTGCGATAGACCTTATTTAATATTAATAAGAAATATATTAAGTGCGATGGATGTACAATATATTAATAAACCAATGTCACATGTAATTGACAATATAAAAACTTCAACAACAAAATATTTTATTATTTTATAATCCGTATACATTGTTATTATGTGGAAAATAAAATATATAGTTTTATTATATTAAATGAAATAGGTGGTTATGAAAGGTTATATAATATGAGTATTATTATTATAAGACAATTATGTGGCAATCAAATTATTGAAAGTATTCGTAAAAGAATTATGATTAATGATTCTAAAAATAGAATTTTTGAATACAAATTAAATTTAGATACATTAAAAGATCATATCGGAACATTATTAAAAAGAAAGTCATGTGGCTTAAATAATCAGATTTTACATATTTTAGAATTAGCCACAAATAAAAACAACAATAATAATTTTATAGACGAATAATAGCTATATAATTATCTGGCCAGTAATTGTAGAAAAGGTTATATATTAACTACAAAAACTGGTCAATAATAATTTACCCCTTTAATTTAAATAAAAAGAAGATATTATATATCTTCTTTTTTGTGGTTTTCAACCACTCGGGCGATTTTTTTTTAATTATAAATATATCATAATGTGATGTATTTATAAATTGTAAATTCTTATTAACTGTAATTCATAAAATAATATTAATATATCATTTTATAATGTTGATTGCTTCGCTCTCAACTAAGATTGAGTATTTATTTATAATTTTAATATCATAATTTGATATTAAAAAAATTGATTTAATATATAATTATTTTTTATAAGTTGTATATAGTTATAAATATGTCAATTAATACAAACAGATCATTTTCACATGCAGTTTCAGAACATAGAAATAAGGCATCTGGATTTACAGAAGAAGATATAATATATGAAACATTTCATAATTCATTAGATGCTGATGCAAGTATTATTAATTATGAATTTATTCAAAACAAAGATAATAATTATTTAATAATGTTAGATGATGGTTTAGGTTGTGAAAACTTAAGCCAGTTTTTTGCAATGGGAAATTCAATTATACGTAAAAGATTTACAATCGGATGTAAAAATATTGGTTTTCTTGGTTCAATATCAGTTATTGAACCAAATAAAGTATTATTATTATCAAAAAAAAATAATAATAATAATGTTAAAACAATTAAGTATAATTCATCAGATCATTATGAAACATTAAATCATATAGATAAAATCGACAATGATTATAAAAAGATAGATGATACAAAATTCTTTGAAACAGATGTATCGGGTGATATTCAAGAAATAATTAATTCTAATAAAGATTTTATTACTGAAGGAAGTATAAAATTATATGAATCAATATTAAAGAAGCAAGGTACAATAATTATAATGTTATTATCAACTGATATATTTAATAATTTATGTGAATTAACAATTGATGATAAAAAATTTATGAAAAGATTAACATTAATATCAAAAGAAATTAATAAAGTAAATTTCTACAAAAATAGAAAATCAATGAAAGAAGGAGAATGGATTAATATATTTGAAAATAATTTTAAGCCTATAATATTTCAAACAAAATTAATAAAACTGAATAATAAGGAATATTTTGAAGAAAATTGTTACGCAAATGAAATTAAAAAAGAAAATTTGATTTCAACACAATATATATGGGCTGCAGGATCAGGATTAAAATTTATTGATAACTTTAATGAATCAAAGCAAAAAGAAGAGGTTATTGGTAATTTTATATGTAAGTATTATTTTTTAGAACAGAAATTTTGGGAAAATTTTGGTAAACCTGCACTTGATGTAGCAAATAAAAGATCAATAATATTTAATTTTTTTAATGGAAAATACCAAATCTTTTCAGAAAGTAATAATGTTAGTGATCCAATATTTAGAAATGGTGGATCATTCTTATTTTCAATTCAAATTGATGATAATAATATGACTTTTGCTGAAAAGTATTTGGGTATTAAAATGAATAAAAGATTATCAACAATTGATTCTTTTAAAGAATCAATGAAAAATTACATTATTAAGAGATTAAGAGATCGATTGGTAAATAATATTTCACATTATAAAATATATGGTGATTATGGTAAATATTTAAAAAAAGAAGATTATGAATCCGAAGGTGTAAAAGATTGGACAAATTATAAATCAATGATAAAAGATTTATTAACAACAAATGATAAGATTGGATATAATATTTTAATTGAAGAATATAAATTAAGACATCCAGTTAAGTTAGCTCCTTCACCACCAACTCCAAAGCCTAGTCCAAAACCTGCTCCAAAGCCTAGTCCAAAACCTGCTCCAAAGCCTAGTCCAAAACCAAAAGTTGTAAAAGAATTAAATGTTAAATATTATAAATATTGGGGAGAAATTACATTTGAAATTAATAAAAAAGATTTTGATGAAATTAATATTATATATTATCATAATAATAAAGAAGTTAAAAAGATAATTAATAATAAAGATGATGATTTAGAAGAAATTAAACAATTAAATCCATATATTGAATATGAGTTTAAAATTATTGGAAAGATAAATGGTAATAATAAAGAAAAAATAATTAAATCTAAATTAGATGAAAGAATAGTACCAGAAAAACCAGAATTTACTGTAGATGATTCTACACATGATATTAAATTTACATTTATTAATTCAATAGATAATGGTTTACCAATAAATAAAGTATTATTCTTTATTAATAGATCGACAAAGATAATTAAAAGCGTAAATTATTCTAAAACAATTATATTACCAAATTTTGTACATGAACCAACTAAAATTGAAGTAGTATATGAAAATAAAGCTGGATTAAGTGAAAGATCGGATATTAAAGAAATTAAGAAAAATAAATGTGAAAGAAAAGATTTTACAGAATCAACTAAACGAGATGCATTAAATAATACACGTCATAAATGTGCAATTAGTGGTATACAAATTGATGACATTTATTTTAGATGTGATTTTGATCATATTAAATTAAACTGTAATAATTCAATAGATAATTGTCAACCATTATTAACAGAAATACATAATATTAAAACAATAAAACCAGAATTATACAATAAATTAAAAGATTCACCAGATGAATTATATAAATATAAATATCAACGTATTATGAATATATTTGAATCATTAAATGAAGAACAAAAAGATAAAATTAGATTTGAATTTAATATTAAGCAATCTGTAAATATATTACATAATTAATTTATAAAATGATATTACATATCATTTTATATTGTTGTTCGCTTCGCTCTCAACTAAATCGCGCGAATTTATAATATAATTATCATATAAAAATACATCATTGTAATATTTTCATATAATACAATTTATATGATAAATAAATTTTACTGACTATATTAACTATAAATTATCATAACAGATTATACATGATGAATAGTTATAATTTTTCTTTTAGTTTTAAATATTTTAATTTATATTTTAAATATTTATTATAATATCCACCATATCTAATTACATCTCTACCTAATGGAGCTAATATAGCATGACTAATAGCAAAAGTTTTAAAATCGCTTCTAAAATTACCAATATGATTGTGGCATATTTCTGGTATTCTAAAAGAATTTCTATTTTGATCATTATGTGGATTTAGATCTCGATTAAAAAAAAATAATTCATTAACATAACCTATAGATCCCATGGTATAATTAGTAGATATATAAATGTTACCAACAACTACTTTTTGGTATATTTCTGTTAATAATGTTTTTAAAACATGAAATGATTCGCCAAATCCACAGAAATTTAAATAAATAACAGTTTGATTTATATATGGTACTAGTATAGTATCTCGAGCACCTCCATCTGGATTTATTGGAAGAAATAAATCAAAAATATTACCTTCAGTATTAACTATTGTTATATTATCACTACTAGTCGGAAAAAAATTATTATGCCATCTCATAACATTGACATCAATATCACATATTGTAATTGTAATATTTTCAGCTAAACCAGGAAAATGTGCTAAATGGGCAGGATTACCTCTTGCTTGTCTAATTAGATAAATAATAAAATATAAAGTTCTACCATGACCATCCATTAATAAAATATTACTTTTTCGATTTATTATTAAATCAGAAACTATTGCATTAGATCTTACATATAAATTCTCGATTTCTTCTCCAGTTCTATTAAAAAATAATTGTGAATATGGAATAATACCTATAACTGGAGCTGGAATAGGATTAAGAACAGGAGCAGGATCAGTTAAATCATCAACCCATTGGTAAACAGTTTTTAATCCTAATCTATTTCTTAATTCTATAATTAAATCAGATTCTGATTTGCTTGGTTGTAAAGTAATTTGATTAAGTGCTTGTAATCTAGGAATTATTCTATTTGAATTAATAATATTTTGAACTATATATTTATAATTATGATTATCAATTTGTGAATCAGTAATAAAATGTTGTAAAACATAATTAACCATACGTTGTAAAGCCGTTACATCAGTATTCCAAATTCTATTTGTCCCTGGTATAATTAGATCTAGAATATTTGCTGCAAAATAATCAGGAAAATTAAAAGTTTCAATACGTGCATTAAATATAGCAGGATTGTGAATAATTAATGCATCTATAATAGCAATAGCAATTTCAACTTGAGCTATAATATATAATATAAATTATAAATATTATACTTAAATATAAATATTATTTTATATTTGTTGTTCGCTTCGCTCTCAACTAAGGGGGTGCAAAATTAATTTATATATTTTAATATGATATTTAGGTATGATATTAAAAATTGAAGTAAACTTGTATTACTATAAACTTAATTAATTAATTTATTTTTTAATTCATTCAAAAAAACAATCATTTTCTCTATTTTATGTCCATAATTACCAGGTCCTCCTGGAAAATGATGTATTGTTTTATTACTATGAATATTATGATCATTATTCACAACAAGTGTTTTTACACCTTTAGACATTTAAAACGCCGATTTTATTCCAGATAATTTTTAGTTTTCTTAACTCTTGGTTTAGAAGTCTTAACATACTTTTCACTTCTATCATATGCTCCTTTAAAAATATTAACATATGATTCAATAGATATATCTTTTAATGCCTTCTTAATGTTCTTCTTTATTTCTTCATGTGTTAAACCATCTAACTTTTGTAATTTTGACTTTAACATACTAAAGAAATTTTCAATGCTGTTCGTAAAATGTTGATATGGAACACTATACAATAATTTATTATTCTTATTAACTAATTCTTTTATTCTTTCACTTCTGTGAGAACTCGCATTATCTAAAATTATTAATTTTTTCTTGTACTTTGATGTTATATTCTTTTCTAAAAATTCATATAATCTATCTGTATTTATTCCACTCTTTTCATATAAAGTATATCCTAAAGTTCCTTTGGTTGATATAGCAAATATTCCTGTATATTTCTTGAATACTTCTTGAGATTCCGTTTTTATTACACATCTTTTACCAACATCACTATAACAATGATGTCTTTTCTGTAATGATTTAATACTTGTTTCATCAATGCAAATAATATCATCTAATTTATATTTCTTAATCACTTTGTAAAATTCTTTTAGATTTTTATTTATATCAATATCCTTACCAAATCTCTTAGTTGGTTCGTGTCTAAATCTTGTAATTTTTAAACTTACATTATTATCTTTAACTATTCTTGATAAGTGTCTTTCAGATATATCAATATCAGGAAACTTAATTTTTAGTTTTTCCAATAAATCTTCCATTGTAATTGTTTTATTTATTTTAATTTGCTCTAAAATAAATTTAACTTCATTCTTATGAACCTTATAAGCAACAGGTTTTCTATTATGTCTTTTAATTTCACCATTATTTTCAAACTTATCAACCCAACGCATTAAACTTCTAACAGAACATTTGAAAATTTGACATACTTCTTCTTGTGTATTATCACCAACTAAATAATAATCGACCGCGGATTGTTTATAATCTTCCGTTTTATGATCTGGCATTTATATGATATAAATATATTATATAGTATAAAATAATTTTAATAATAAATTAAGTTAAACAACCATTGTTTTCTTCTTTGATGCTTTCTTTTTGGGTTTTACTTCTTCAATAACTTCATTTTCAATTATAATATTTTGATTTGTTTCTGATTTAATTGAATTAGATTCATCATCACTTAATTCATCTTGTTCTATTTTTATTTTTTTAACAATATTTAATAAATATGAACTTATTTGTAATTTTTTTTGTGAAATTTCATTTTCTAATTTTATAATTAGATTATTATTTACTTCACAATATTCAATTATTTCTTTTTGTTTTTCTAAAGAGGGAACTGGAATTTTAAGTTTTTTAAACTTATCAATGTCTAAATTTTTTTGTGCTGTTCCTCTCGCACAATTATAAATAATTGTTTGGTTTTCATTTAAATAATACGCTATATATTTATGTAATAAATTATTTGATTTTGGTTTAATTGACAAACCACTATCATTTAAAAATAATTTTTGATTTACTATACGAGCACACTTTAAAGATAACGCAAATCTTCCAATTAATATATTAAATCCATCACGATTATATGTATCTGTTGTAAATGTTTCTCTACCGCTACCAAATACAGGATATTTTCCTTCTTTATTATTTTTTTTAACAATTCTTGTTCCATAATTAATTTCACATAATTCATCCAAAGTTTTAATTGTAATATCATCTTCATAAACTTCATCTTCAAGATCATCTTTTAAATATTCTGCATAATTCAATGAATAATTATTTTTAGATAATTCATCAATACTTACACCACCTTCAATTAAATCATACTTTACATCATTATCAGGATTGTAATCATAAAAATGTACTTTGGTTGTTTGATGAGTTTTACTAAATTTATATTCTCTTCCTGTTTCTTTTTGTGTTATTTTTGATACTTTAATATTTGTTTCTAATGCATCTTTTCCTTCACGCTTCTTAATGAAATAAAATACACATGTTTTAATTGTTGTATGTGTAAATGTTCCTGCTGGTAAATATATAACTTCTTTCAAATCACATGTTTTCATTAAAAATTCTCTTACTGCTACTAACGCATTACTTTTACTAAATAATTCTTGTCCTTCTGGTAATACTACAGCACATCTTCCATTAATTTTTAATTGATATATAATTGCTTGTAAGAACAATGGAACGGCACTATTAGATTTAATTGGTAAATATTCATTTCGTAATGCGTGATTAATATCATCGTATGTTAATCCATCTATTCCAAAAGGAGGATTTGCTAAAATTATATCATATTTATTAGTTATAGGATTACGAATACTATCACCTTTTTCTAGTACATCAAACATATGACCTGATGAAATTAACATATTAGATACTGCTAATTGATATGTATCAGGTTCTGCTTCTCTTCCACCTAATCCTTGCTTACGAATAAAATCCCAATCTAATTTAATATTTTTAGTTTTAGATTGATTTATCAAATGTCTTAAACAAGTAATTAAAAATCCACCTGTTCCCATTGCTGGGTCAAAGATCTTTTCAATTGAACCATTTTTATTTATTTGTGGGTCAATTAATTTTACCATCATTTTTTTAACTTTTGGAGGAGTAAAAAATTGTCCTAATGTTTTACCTATCATAACATCTTGAATTACTTCTTCATATGCTTCACCTAAAATATCTGCTTCAATAGATTCAAAATCAAAACTACTTAATTTAGTAATTAATTTTTTATAAGTTGATTGATTTGTAATATCAAATCCTCTTCCTTTAAGAAATATATTTTTAGTTTTAGGATGAACTGCTAAAATATCATCCCATAAATATTTCATATTAGTTGGTATATTATCTTCTTTTTCTTGTGCTAATTTACTAAATCTTACAATTGATAATAATTTCTTTTTATGATTATCAATCATATCATCTTCGATATGACTAAAATCATAATTAAATTCATCAATATCAATAGTCTTTCCAAATTGAGGTTCTAATAATCTTAAATCTAATAAATGTGCTAAAGTTCTTAATGCTTTATCACCTGTTAAATGTTCGTTATCTCTTAATGCATCTAAACAATATTTAAAAATTGTAGTTAAATTAGTTTTATTATCATTCTTAACCTCTTTCGTTTGAGTTATTTTTTGAATTTCATCTAATGTAATACATGGAGTTTTTTTATTCTTATGTTTATCATAATCACTCTTTTGCTTGAAATCTTTCTTACACAATTCACAAACATACTTCGACATTCTTATATATATTATAATAAGATAATTTATCTTTAAATTAAAATAATTCAATTTTTATTTTAATTTTTAAACTAAAGTATTTTTTTCTTAATATTTTTATAAAATAACACCTCTTTTTTTTGCAACAGAAGATATCTTAATTATCTCATTTAATTCTTTTACTTTATAATATTCTACCCATAAACCGTTAGGAGGAAAACTTTTATCTAATTTACATAATTCTTGACAAACTAATGATAAATTTAAATAATTCTTTTTAATTTCAGGATTTTCTTTCAAATAGATATCAATCATTTTTTTACACTTATCCATTTCATAATATATTCTTTCAATACCTAAATAATATATCCAATCAAATTGACCTTTGAATCTTTCATCTGGTTTTGATGGTAATCTAACATCTTTAGAACATAATTCATAATATAATTCTTTACTATTAATTTTAATATTTTTTTCTTGTATAATTTTTCGTGCTTTCTCATATGTAATATCAAGTGCATGTCTTGGAATTGTTTTTAATCTTAACGATTGTGTTAATTCTTCATCATAATAATCAAATTTATCAATAGTATTTATATTATTATCTGATTTTTTACCTGCTTTATTTATTGGAATTTTATAAACTTTAACTTTTGTCATAATAGTTTCATCTTCTAATCCCATTTGATAAATTACTTCTCTTACTTTTTTCAAATCATTATTATCATTATTTTCTAACCAATTATCACGATTCAAAATAGGTAGTATAATTTTAGTAATTTTGTTAGGTTCTTCTTTATTTTTTCTACTTGCTCTTAATGTTGATTGTACTATTCTAATATTTGCTGTCATATTTTCAGCAATAACAACACCGTCTAATTTTGGAAAATCCCATCCTTCACCTAAACAATATACACAAGTAATAATTCCAAATTGTGCTTTTTGAAATTTATCTATAATATTTGTTTGTTCCTTTGTTTTCATATCACTAATATAATTTGAAAAATATAAATTAGGTATATCAAAATAGTTATCATTAATTAATATCTTAATATAATCAATTAATTTAATTGAATTTTCTTTATTATTTGAATATATTAATAAATGATGAGAATTACCATCAAATATACTTTTTAAAGTTGCATAAGCACTTAAAAATAATCTTTTATCATTTTCATCATTAATATTAAATTTTTTAAATTGTTCTTCTAATTGTTCTTCATCTGTAATAATTGTTTGAATTATATAATCACATATAATTTTTTCAGTGATCGCCCATAATAAACATTTTCTATCTATAATTTCACCAAAATAATTTATATTATCATTAGATACAATAGATAAATCAGTATTTGAAGTTTCTAAATTTTTTAAAGTTGCTGTTAATGATAATTGTTTAATTGATTTTATATTTAACATTTCAACATAAGTTTGAGTTGTATTTTCTAATTTCATATTTGAAGATGTTAAATGATGACATTCATCATTGATTTTCATATCAAAAATAATATTTAATTTTTTACTTACTGATAATACTTTATGACAAGAAGAATATGTAGTAATTATAATAAATGATTTATTATTTTTTAAAAAATCTTCAATATCTTCAGTTGTTATACCACCTTTTACTAATAAAAAATTAGTAGTTGGAAATATTTTTTTAATTTCAATAGACCATTGTTTTACTAATAATTTATTAGGAACACCTATAATAATTTTTGAAAAATTTAATTTTTGTGTAATCCATAATGATATTAAAGTTTTACCAACGCCACACATTAAAATTAACATACCTTTCTCATTTATTTGAAAATAATTATATGATTTATTTATAATTATTTCTTGGTCTGCTCTTGGAGTTAATTCATTTACTATTTGATTTTTCATTGGTTTTTCATTTGGTTGAAAAGATTCTGGTTTATTATCATATTTCTTCTTATCTAAAAAATTATGAGTATCATGTACTTCATACTTAATATTTCTTTTATCTAATACATCAATAATAGACTTATGAAACTTCTTATTATCTTTACAATAAAAGTATTCAGTTTGAAAAAACTCATTTCTTTCATTTTTATGTAATTGTAATATTTCATCTTCAATAACTAATATTTCTTCTCGTGTTAATTTATCTAAAAATTCATAATAATAAACATATTTAGAATCACTAAATATTGCTAAATAGTCAATCCATCTATATTCTATTCTCATAGACATTCCAAATTTAATTGTTTCATCTTTT
>Ga0214923_10000784_pt1 | contig 46957 bp, 31 predicted proteins | sample LL1510_MetaG_FD_177993 | JGI IMG/M metagenome (GOLD analysis project Ga0214923, IMG submission 177993) | Freshwater microbial communities from Lake Lanier, Atlanta, Georgia, United States - LL-1510 | ecosystem: Environmental > Aquatic > Freshwater > Lake | place: USA: Georgia | collected...
GGAGTAACGCTATTTGTTGGGGTAACCGTTGGAGTAACGCTATTTGTTGGGGTAACCGTTGGAGTAACGCTATTTGTTGGGGTAACCGTTGGAGTAACGCTATTTGTTGGGGTAACCGTTGGAGTAACGCTATTTGTTGGGGTAACCGTTGGAGTAACGCTATTTGTTGGGGTAACCGTTGGAGTAACGCTATTTGTTGGGGTAACCGTTGGAGTAACGCTATTTGTTGGGGTAACCGTTGGAGTAATTGACGGAGTAACGGTAATGGTTGGAGTAATTGACGGAGTAACGCTAATGGTTGGTGTCACAGAAATCGTAAGAGTAACAGTAGGGGTAATACTAGGAGTTGGTGTAGGCAATATTACTGTTTCGCACTCATCAAAATTTTCACAATTAATAAAATTACTATAAACCAGAATTGAATCTTCATCTAAATCAATAACTTTAACCTCTAATAATACATTTTTAATTCTAATATCTTTAGTTAGAATCACAAAAACATTTTGATTCATGCCTTGAGCAGTAAAATCTAAAATTTCTTTGTCCAAATGTGCATCTAGGTTATATAAAGCATAATGTAGTTTATAATATATTCTATATTTATGACAAGCTATCAAATTTTGAAGTTGAACTTTGATAGCATCAGTAGAGTATAGTACTGGAACACTCATATCTTCAAATATCCTTATCTTATTTTAGCAAACTGAATTATTGCAAACTAAAACAATAGTATCTGTAATTTTAGTATCGCTATTAGCATGATTAAGCTCTATATTTAGTAGAGTCTGAGTATGATCAACCAAATCTATAGCACAAATAGTATTGATTATTCCAACTCCTCCACTACCAAAATATATTTCTCCAGAGACTGGATTAAAAGTTATATTACTAACTCCTACCCCAGTAACATTGCTAAATTTATAAATATACTTATCTCCGGCTATAGCATTAGCAACATTAACACTGACCAGCTTTTGACCCGTACAACATTCAGCATCTAGAGTTATGCTCGGCGATCCAGAAAATAAAACATTAGCATATCTTATACAAGGTAAACAATCATCACACTCTACAGTGCATTTTTTACTAGAAACACCGCCCCCACATTCTGAATTTAATTTCAATACCAGATCAGTATATAATTTTTTCTGATTGAAATTTTTGTCTGCTATAGTATCTAAAGTATAGGATAGCAAACCATCAGTTCCATTAATACAATTACCGCTTGGTGAACAAAACATAAGTTGAGATGTTATACTTTCCATACTTGAAGATGCTACGAAACTACCACTAATTGGTTTTAGTACTGATGGCCAATTGCTGTCCAAACACTCAAACTCATAAGAATACAAAGTATTGGGTATCAAACCACTAAAAGAACCCACAATATTTGTAATATTAGAATTTAATAATGATATTTTAGATGGTATCGAGCTAGATAGTTTAGGCAAACAATTATTGCAGTTAATAAAAATATTATTGCTAAAAGATCTTTCATTAGAACAATAACTAGGAGATAAACTTAGTTCGATATTAGTATATAAATTATTCTTATTAAAACATTTAACTAAATTATGATCTAATATATTACCAGATCCACAAAGAGACCCAGAATAAGGACAAAAAGCCAACTTATGTTTTAAACTATAGGTATTAGAATTAGATGAGAAAACCCCGCTAATAGGAGACATCATGATCACTGGCCAATTAGATCCGACACTACGAATATTATATGTATAGGATGTGTTGGGTTCCAATCCACTAAAAGATGATACAAAATCAAATATATTATTATTTGTTAGATTGTATTGATCACAAACAGTAGAACCACAACCGCTAATAGATATGCCGATATTGGGCAAGCATCCTGAACAGCTAACCAAACTAGGGCTGGATAATATCACACTATTATCACTAAGACTTGTAACCTTAGCAACAACCCGAGTAAAAAGATCTCTATCTTGATATCCACAAGATAATAAATTATATGGTAAAACATTAAGATGTTGATTAGATCCTGTGGTTGGTAGAAAACTAATAGTAGTATTAATACTAACAGATCTACTAGTTGCTGTAAAAGATCCACTAATTGGAGATGCTGTGCTGGGCCAATTAGCTCCTAGACCAACTATCTCATAACTATAATCTTCTCTTTTGATCAATCCGCTCACTGGTAAAGAAAGATGAAAATTGCTCATGATAAATATTTATTTATAAGGATTTAAATTAATTACATTATGATTTTTTATATCTTACGCTATGAACATCACTATATATTATTGTGCCAGAACCACACGCTGAATTTGAAATTAATGATGCTCTTAAAAATATATTATATTCTGCTTCACTAGCTAAAAATTTAGGATAGTTAGGAATAGAATAGTTTGGCACACTATAATTATTAGGAGGGCACAAACCAGTAGTAGGACAAAAATAAAATTTAACATCTATTGGCAATGTATTATTTGTTTTATTTATAAAAGAGCCACTCACAGGACTTACATAAACAATAGGCCAATCAGCTTTTAGTGTTTCTATAGAATAAGAGTATTCTTTGTTTGATTCTAAGTTATTAAAGTTTAATTGAAAACTATATGATGGGGTAGGACTAGTATCGTTTGTGGGTTCTATAATTGTAGTAGGTCCTATCCCGGATATATTAATTCGTGCTCTTGGTAAACAATCATTACATCTTAATGTAAAAGGATCACTAAGAGACTCTGCTCCAGTAGAATCAGATTTGATTGATAGTTGCAAAGTAATAAAGGGATCTTTGTTTTGTTCTAACGAACAATTAGTTGGTGAGTTATATGGTAGTATTTTATCAGAACATACTCCTGTGGTAGGACAAAAGGTCATGGAACTATTTATAGTCCCTGTGGAAGATGCTGGTTTTAATAAACCGGATAAGGCATTAGCAGCAACTGGCCAATTACCAGCCACAACTTTCCATGAATAGCTATAGCTACTATAAGGTTTTAAATTAGTAATTTGGGGTTTAAAATTATATTCGAAAGAATCTTTATTAAGAGTAACATCAGATAATACTGGAGATACTAAAGGTAAATCTTCTGAGTCTCCATATCCTAAAACTAAACCACCATTAGAAGGAATTTTTAATGGTGTTAAAGATGAATCTCTTAGTATTATATAATATGATCCTTTAGAGTCTAATTTTTTAAGAGTACTATCTGGATGTGGAGCATATCTATATGATACGTTCCCAAAACTATCTGTGGTACTCAAACGATAAGTCCAAAAGACTGGAATAGTATTATTTTGTTGTTGAGACCCATAAATGGTGTCTATTGCCTGAATCATTTTGTCCCACTCGTTATTTTTTGTCGGATTATTAGCAATATTAGTATCTTTACTCATTAAGTTTAATGGTAAAGAACCGGCATATGTAATTATAGAAAATTTTTTGTCAATAATCATAAAATTCCTAACATATTAATTTATATATTCATACACCTTATAGAGATTTAATACAAACACTATCATTTAAGACCCTGCCTTTACCATACAAATAACCAATCTCGGGAATAGAAGATGATGAGTTTGATCCTAATAATGCTTCAAAATTTTTAATATTTAATAATAAAGAAATATCTTGTGGATTTAAGCCTGATTCTGGAATAAACTGGACAACAGTTCTATCCTGAAAAGAAAAAGACCAATTATTTGATGATTCTAATACTATAAATTGATTATTAAATTCTATTTGTTTTAAGTCTTCTTCTGATAAGCAGCTAGACACTATAGTAAAAGTATAAGATCCTTTTGCTTTAGAGCTTCCTGTTGTTTCTCCAGGTATATCAAAATAAGGTAATAACTCAATATCTGATCTACTATCATTTATAAATGAATTAATAGTAACAGTTAAATTATCTGGAATACCCGGTCCTTGTACTCTCATTCTTCTTAATAATTGAGACAATATGCTTGATGACGAGCTTGATGAGTCAACCCTTAGAATTCTGCCACCAGATAATCCTATAGACTCACTAGAATTACCAGCTCGTGATAATATTTCACCATTTAATTGGATTTTTTGTTGTGGAGAAGCTACTATTAGGATATAATCTGTATATAATATAGTATTATAGATACTTTTTATTTGTAATCTAATAAGTGTTTGTGTTTCTGCTTTATGTATAGACTTGATACTAACTCCAATATTACTATTAGCATTAATAGAACTAGACAAATAAGATGCTTTAGCAGAATTATTGGGCAAGCTGGGAGTAAAAACAATAGAAGATAAAGGCTTAAGAGGTAATTGGTATGCCACATCAAAATCATATTTATATAAATCTTGCGGTATTATTGAACCAGAAGGGGGCGGCGAAAAACTAAGCAGAATACCAGCATCTGCTTCTTCTAAGCTTTTATTAATTTTTTTTATATCTGCTGGTAATATAGACATATTATGTGCTGCTCTCTAAGCATTTAATAGTAATTATTCTTTCGCTGCCTCTAACTACTTTATTAGAAGAATCTGTGATTTTAAATTGAAATAAACTAATATTATTATAGTTTAAACTATTAATAGATAATATTATAGGAACTGTAGCCTTGCGATATTGTATGGTTTTCCCATTTATTGTTTCTGGATATACCACATAAGCTGGTTCCCCAATAGAAATATTTTGAGCAGATGTGTTGTTTGTCAATTCTACTAGACTAAAGTTATAGATGGCGGGATCAAGCTTTAATTTATTGATCACAACAGTTAATAGACCCCCAGAACAACAAAAACTATTAATAAGATAATCCGGGGCCGCTACTGCTTTAGCCTCATAAAAGAAAGAAATATCTGGTGATGGATCAAAACAAATTTTTTGACTAATAAATTCTACTATACTACCATTATCTAATTTGGTATATAGTTTACCAGTTATAGTATTGATAACTAGTTCTCCTACATCAACTTGGTTCGGGGCCGGAAAAGCTTCTGCTTGAGCATCTGATAAATTGGTTCCTGATGGTGGGTGTCTTTTAAGTAATAATTTCATAATTGTAAACCTTTAGATAATACATGATCCTGTAAACATAATAACACCAAAATCAAAATTACTCAATTCTTCTGTCTTTTTATTTTCTTCTTCTTCTAAATCTACATCTAGCATCAATAATCCTGTACTATAAACATAATTATAAGAACTAACTAAATTATTAGTATTAATAGCACTAATACGATATAAATAATTATCTTTACCACTTAATCCCGTATCATTATAAGAATACTCTGTTATTGATGAACTATAAGGAATTAATGCTACTCCACTAAAACTAGAGAAAGAAGCACCATCAAATGAAGATGTTTCGACTAAAAAGCCACTAGGAGAAGAACTATTACCCCAAGAAAAACTCTGATTCCAGTTCCAGTACAATGTAATATCTGACAATGTTTCATTAACAATATTTCGTTCATAAGTTAAATTGATAGGGATTTTAGGAGCATAAATATTATTAACATATGGTGTTTCTATGGCATTTGAATACTCGCCAATTCCAACCGCATTTTGAGCAGCTACTCTAAACAAAGCACTAGGAAAATTATCCATAGGCGATATTGTGACCGATTGTTGGGATGCAAAACCCTTAATAATTTCAAGATTATTTGATATGGGTATGTTTATCCAATTAAGACCATCATTAATAGAAATCTGTAATAAATAATTTAAAATTTTACTATTACCATCATTTGTTGGAGCAAACCATGACAGAGTGACAGCCTGATTACCAAAAACATCGATATTTAGTCCAGATGGAATACCGGGAAGAGATGGATTGATTCTTGGTGTTCTAGAAATAATTTTTCCAGATGAATCGACTGTTAACAGAGCATTACGTATATATTTACCAGTGTTATTGGCAAGTGGAGTGGGTTTTAAATAAATATCTTCGGTTAATAAACTGGTTGTATAAGTATGTCCACTAATAGTAACATCTGCATAGGCTTTAAGGAAACTTCCAGATCCACTAGGAATAGAAGCTAATTCATAAGAGTTATTAGTCTTGATACATACTTTACCGCTATAATCAAAATTCCAACCAATTGGTTTAGTTTTTTGTCTATCAATAAATTGCGAATAAATAATACCGGTTGGTGAGCCAACAACGCTATTGGGTATGGTTGCATCTATTTTTAGTACAGGAATTAAACCTGTGGGAATATAATTTTCATTTAAACCAAATTTAGCACTATCATAATTGTTAAAATCTGTATATTCCTTACCATAGATAATAAAATCAATATCCTCTCCGAGAGTATTGAATGAAGTATGAATACCGGGACGAATACTAATATTATTGAGAGTAGATGGTTTAAAACGTAAGTCCACAGACTTTGGAGAACTTAATAAAGTACCATCATCTTTTGATGTAATAATACCTGTTAAAGCACTAGCATTAGGACCAGATCTCAAAGATAAAGCAGAAATAGCATCCGATTCAATCTGCATGGGGAAATAAGCCCCTTTGGTAACAGAAAAGATTAAAACATTAGATCCTGGACTATCAGATATGCCTCCAGGATTTTCTGGAGCTATATCAATGATCCAGCAAGGAGCACTAGTTTCTTGAGGATTAGTGTTATTAGGGTCAACCACAGATCCTGAAGTGATACGATTATCAAAATTAAATGAGGAGTTTAAATTTTGTTGTGCTCCAGCTTTGTCTGTAAAAGCAAATTTTGTATATCCTACCGTTGCCTCCCCCACTGCCTTTGTAACACATATAGTGTCTGTTCCTATCCCCAATTCTTTTTTGATCTGAGTGATGGAAGAGAAAGCTGAATATGGACTCCAGCTTCTATTAGTCTGATATATATATAATTTACCATTTAGAATTTGTGCGGGTCTTCTAGGAAATCTTATCCAATTAACTCCTACTCTCTCTAAACCTTCTAAACGAGCCGCGGCATTATAGTTTTCTCTCAAATATGTGGCTGGTTTCCACTGAGCAACATTGCCTGATCCATCATGTGTTAAAATAAATCCTTTATAGCTATCTAAGAAATTATTAGGCCCGATACTCAATCCTTTATTAGCAAAAGTTTTAGCAGAGAATGTTATGCTTGCCGGATCGGTCTCAACTCCTTCTGAGTCTGTGCTGCTTGGTTTTAAAGACAATCCATCAAAAGTGGATATTTTCTTGGTTGCTGTTACTCCACTTCCTTGAGACGTAAAAGATGGCACAATATATAGTACGCCACTATCATTAGCACTAGGAAATCTTAGCTCGTTCGATGTTTGATTATATGTTATAATATTAGTAGAATATATATTATTGTCATCTAATTTAATGACTAAACCATTATTATTTCCAGAATATAATGGGATGACACCTCCTGTATTATTAATTCTTCCATAGTTTTCGGCTAATATACGGGTAGCTCGAAAACCGCTAGTATCCACAAACGAAGGACTAATAAGTTTGATTCCACTATTAGCTGTTAAAAACATACTACCACTAGCAGCCAAACTCACATGGTTGCTGCTTAATAGATTATAATAGACACCATCAATCTTATTATTTCCGGTTTTAACATTTACTCCGGGCCAGTCTCGTGGATTTAATAAATTATACCATAGCATGTTTTATTTTCCTAATAAAAGTATGGACCTCTAAGTCTACCATTTTGCCCGCACCAAAACGGGACATTGTTGGACGCTATCAAATCTGCATTGGTGCAAGACGTTTCATTTTCTGTACCATCCCCATCTGGTGGTAGTGGAGGAGATGTTCTGCCAACAACACCCCCTGGATAAGGAATAGATGTACTATTGTTCCAAAATGTACTACTAGCAGAACCACTAGGGCTAGTTCTAGTAGGAGGCACTATAGAAGATGTATTATTTTGCGTAGAGATATCACTATTTAGATCGGGATCAAATCCTATATCATTTAAATTGGAACGAATAGTACCATCTCTTACAATAATTTTATCTACCACAAGCCAGCCACTAACTGTAAGATTAGCAAGCACTTGTTTTGGTGATTCTGTAGATAAACTACTACTAGATACTTTTTCTGTAGCTACTATATATGGGGTATCAGTATTGATAGTGACAAGAGGAGAGCCACTGATAACTACAGATTCTTTGTATTCAAAATAAGCTGCTTTATGCCACTGATTTAAAGATGGTAAAAAATATTTACGATTTCTATTAGTATCAATACGATAGTTATTATCTCCGTCTAAAAGTATTTCGTATGCCCCTTGATTAATAATATTATTAGCATTAATAGGATCTATAGAAGTTGGAGCCCCATTTTCTAGCCAATTAATAAATCGTAAACTATTAATATAATTTACATAATTAACTGGTTTATTCCCCATATTATTTTTAACAGTATATGTTGCAGAAATATTGCTTGTAGATTTGTTGATACCTCCCAAAATACCGCTCATGTCCGGATAGTATAAGTCTGAGGTTATAGGGTCATTTAGTCCTGTTGCAACGCTGTTTAAGAATGAAGCATATTGACTATTTGTAATCTCATATGCTCCTATTCTGTAACTCTTATTTACCACCCCCAAATTATTCAAGCTTTCATCTACTTCATTAATTTTTAAAGATCTGACATCGGAGATATTATTGTTATGAGTAATATTACGAAAGTTAAAATTTAAATTACTAATATTAGTATTATCTACTATATTTGTTAAACTAGCTATTCTAAATCCTACGTCTCCATAAAATCCGGTAGCACTAATGCTGTTGATTCCTCGTAAATTTTCTTTAGCAGTTTCATAGGATCCCCCAGCTACATATTGTTGTTGTGCAACATCCTGTAAAGAGGAGGACTCTAGCCATTCTTTAAGATTTCCATTTTGATCATAAGTACCGTAATAACTAGATTTACCATTAGTCCCAACTGTAGAAGCTTTGGCAGCAAAAATATTATTATTCGGATTATAATTAAAATTAGCAGTACTGAATATATTAGTTAGTCCAGAGCCTCCAGAGTTAATAATAATAGAACTTATATCATTTTCTCTGGTAGCAAAACTATAATAAATACCAGACGCTCTGGTGACCGATCCTTTATTTGCATGTACTTTAAATGCTGGTAAAATATCTTGGCCATAAATTGTAAAATCAATATCTTTTTTATTAGTATTAAATACTGTTTCTGTAAATGGTCTTATGCTAAGAATATTAGAGGTACTATCGCTAACAGCACCAGAAACACTCTTTTGCATCAATAGATATCCTCCCTTAGTAATAGATACTACTGTGATATCATCAACAGAGTCGGTTGTTACATTTTGATCTAGAGTAAAAGCTACAATATTATTGTTACTAAGCTCTATATTAGATATATTTCTATAAATTAAAGTTGATCCGGTATTAATTTCTACCTGATCTCCAATACTAAATTCTTCTGATGATACTGATGAGTTTAAAGTTACCTGTCTTAAGCATACGTTGGCTGATCTGGGGGTGTGTTTATTCCATGTAATATCTCTTTCTGTTAGGAAATAATCATTTAAATTATATAACCCAACAATATTACGATTATTATCTAAACTTAATAATTTATTAGGAGATATATTATTTAGCACTATATTGCCGCTATTACCAACACTAACACCACTAATAGGAACAATTTTTCTATTATTATCTAGTGTTAATAAACTACTAGGGGCAACATTAGGTAAAGATAAATTATTTGCCGATATGGTTCCATTGCTTGTAACAACCCCAGAGCCTAAAGCTAAAGAATTAAAATTAAACTGTATGCTACCATTACTATTATAGACAGTATTAGCATTGATTGTGCCGATAGAAGAAGAGCTTGAGGCCCTGATATTAGTATTAATACCAGATAACGCAACGCCTCCATTGCTATTGATATTTAATTTTGTATTGTCTGTATATCCTATATTAATATTTGATAGATCGCCAGACATTAATGATTTGGATGAATTACCAGAGCTTATATTTAATACTATACCACCCAAACCATTAGTAGTATCAGATGCAAAGCTTTGAATAGAGGCGTAGTCTTTTTGATTATTATTAGAGTCCCTTCCTGCTAAATTCAAAATAGAACAAACATTACCATTACTGATACTAGCTGGTTTATGATAGATTGTAAATTTTGCAGGTTGACAGGCTGTTCTATTCTCCAATCTTAGAATTTCACTACAACTATAATTGACAACATGAAAAACTGTTTGTGGTCTTGAGCCACTAGGAATATTAATACCAACTCTACCATCATAACTAAAGAAAAGATTTCTATATGGTTGTCCACTACCATAAACTATAAAATCGCTAGCTTGTAAATCTTTATTAAAAATGGTGCTAGCAGAACCAGATGACGGGATAACTGTGTGAGCATTATTTTCTGAACTAGATCCTAATAATAATTTATTGGTGTTTCCAGATCCCCAATATAAATTTGATCCTGCTAAATTACTACCATCCTTATATTGAAAAGAATAATCATTTCCATTTGGTGTGCTCTGAGCGCTAAAATTATCATTATAGTTTAAAGAACCAAAATTTACAGCACTATCTAAATTATTAAGAACATACCAGGACTGCCCATCAGAAACCAATCTGATTGAGTCGTTAGTTGAAGCAAAAATTTCTCCATTCTTTGATCTTATTTTAATATTATTATCAGCGCTTAAGCTTTTTATATCTACAACCACATTTCTTGCATCACTACTATCAGGCAAAATTGCATCTATAGTTTGTTCGCTATTATCTACCAGATAGATACTAGACACATTGTCTATATTAAAATGATCATTTTTAACTATTACATTATTAAAACTGCTGTTAAAATTACTATTGTTAACAAAAAGATAAAACTCGTTTTCATTACCAACAAAATTAACTTTATTATTGTTATTAGAGGAGCTAGATATTTCTACTCTTTTAATAACTATTTTTCCATCTTTATGTTGTACTTCGCCCACTCCAATTTCCCATTTAAAATTATCTTTAATATTACGAACAAGATAAGGAATAAAGTAACCAACACTAGAGTTATCTAAATTTTGATAAGACTTTATATTAGAATACGGTATAAAGTGATCATTATCACAAACACAATAAAAACCGATATTATTAAATATTTTGGTAATTTTATTCATAATCTATTATAATTTACTAGGATTTATATCAATATCGAAATTAATAGTATTATTCTCTGGATTTTTAGCCTTTAAATCTCTAAAAGCCCCTTTAATTGCCGACACAACAATTCCGGCAATATCTGGTCTTAATTGATTCAAAACTGTGTCTCCGTTGATGGTAACCACAACATCATGTTTTCCTGTGATAGTAATTTGTGGGGGTATATAAATATTGCTAAGAATATTAGCAATATTATTTAATCTATTAACAAAATTATCAATAGAGGCCAAGTCTGCGTTATTATTAGATACACCACCGGATGCATTGTTAGGTTGTTTTAAATTGTTTAGGGCTTTATCAAAAGCTTCTGTTATACTAGTAGCTACCGCTATGGTTAATCCATTCATAAAAGAGGTAAAATCAAAAGATGCTGATGATGGTGTTGATCCTCCATTTTGTCTATATAGTGGTAAGTATCCTCCATGTTGCAAATAATTAACAATTCCACCCCTGCTATAACTTCCATTATTAATAGCTTCTAATACTGGTCTATATTTCTGGGTTGAATTTCTATTGATCACAAACTCACCAGGGGTTAACATCGCCGGAACAGTATCTGTACCCTTTGGTTGAAAATTAATTAGTTGTCCACCTGAAGCATAAATCAAACCACCTTTAGCAAAACCTCCAGCATTCTCAACTTTTTGCTGTTCTGATTTGGCCTCTTCTATTCTGACTCTTATTAAATCCTTCATTCTATTAACATCAGGTAATGAGCCATATCTTTCTGCTGTCAATAGTTGATTAGATGGATCATAATTTTTTTTGTTATTTATGATCTCAACTTGTTTTGTCAAATCTGGGTCTGATTTTTCTTCATTTAATGCATTTAAACTATTTTGCAAATCAGGATTATTTAAACCCATATGTAGTAATGAGTCCTGCGCCCCGTACCATGTTTTTAACTTTGTTATAGCATTACTGAAATCTATAAGATTATTATCTTTAAAATATTGAAATAACACATCTAGATAACTTTTTCTCTTGGTGGCATTTTCAAACATATTTTCTGGGGCCAAACTAATTTCTTCTATATCCTGTATTGTTGCTGGATTTTTAATATTTTCTGCGCTAATCTCTGTTTTTTTACCATCAGCACCCACAGTATATAATTTAGTTTTTGTAGTTTCTAAATCTAGTGCTCCATTTTTTAAACTTTCTGCTGGTATCTCGCCACTAACATTTTTTCCAATAGCAGCAGCTTTTTCTCGTGCTATAATATTGTTTATAGAATCGGGATGGATTCTATCAGGGTTTGTAACATCAATACCCAGACTTTTCAAATAAGGCACAGTATTTTGATCAGATTTATAAAGCTCTTGAAAGAATGCTCTCCAAGCATTAATTTCAGCCCATTTGACTGATTTATTATCAACTGATGATAAATATCTATTTAAATAATTAGAAACACCTCCAACATCTTCTATTTTGGTTATATTGGGAACGCTTATACCATAGTTACTAAGAGCTGCTGATGCTGATCTTTGAATTCGTTGAGCAAGTTTTGTTCGTGTTTCTGCTGGAAAAGATTTTTCTTCTGCTGTTAGTTTATCAAATCTAGCTCCACTAACCTTTTGAGCATTTTGTTGACTAATTTGTAAATCTGCTGTTTTTATTCTTTCATCTCTAGCTTTTTTAAATTCTGTCGCGTCAATGGTTGCTGTTTCTAATATGAACTTATGACCATCATAAGGAACTAAATAGTCACTAATATTTTTATCTAAATCTTTTAATATAGAAAATTCAGATGTATTAATTTTATTAGTTAAACCAATTCCATTTGATAGATTAATTTTAGGATTATCTCCTTCAAATCCTCGTATTGTTGGAGGCTTTTCTGTTTTTGTAGTTTTGTCCCAGTATGGTAATCTGTTATTGAGCCAATCGTCAAATTCAGAAGCATCTCCTGTATAAACTATAGGCTTGGTGGCTGAATATAATGGATTTAATCCTGCTACTCCATTATTAGGTGGTATATAAATATATGGAGTGGTTTTAGCAGTATCGTAATTTCTTGTGGTGGTATTGAATCTAGGCCCTGTTATTGTTTTGGCGCCGGGAATAAAATATCTTCCATTTTCTGATCCTAACGGCGTTTCTTCTATTGTAAGAAGATTTTTAGAAGCTTCTCCGCTAAAATCTACTTGAGACTGAGAGAACAATGCATTTCTGTCTATCGATGCTTTTTGAGATATCCATGGAAAGTCTCTGTGAGATCGATCATCAGATAGTTTGGTTAGTCTTGTAAACTCATTAGGACCTCCTGGAGCTTGTTGTTGTTTAACTAATGCTGTATATTTGTCTCCTATAGAGTCTTTGATTGTATTCCATTTAATTTCATCAAGATTATATAATGTAACGGGCTCTCTAACATAATCAGGATCATCAAGATCTATACTAAATACTTTTTTATTGTATAAAGCATCTAAAGAGGCTATTGTTTCTTTGTTCTTTATCGATTCTGATGATTCTTCTTGCCCAATATCACCTAATATATTTTTTCCCAACTTAGTTTCTTGTTTTACAAGACTATCTTGAGAGTTTTCTGTTCTTAAATTTATATTATTATATTTACCTATAGATTTTAAAGCATATCTTAATTTTTGAATAGTATTTATAGTATTAGCTACATATTCTTTGGGTTGTAATATCTCATTAGTTAAATCTTCATTTCTGCTATTATTAGCTTTATAGGATCCTGTTTTATTGTTTAATCCATCAGCTAGTTGACTTGAAAAGCGTGCCAATGAAGGAGAGAAAGTTTGATCATTCCAAAACAAATAGTTTGCATCTTTATAATCATCTTTAAAACCTGGGCCTCCAGGAGATGTATAGTTAGGTACTTTGTCAAAAAAACCAAAATATGGTTTCTTATTTTTTTGAATAATATTATCTATTTGATATTTGATATCGTATCCTTCTATTTTCCTTTTTCTTGATTCAATTAGTCTTAATGGTATATTTGGTAGTTCTGTAGATACTTCTTGATATATTTTCTCAGGATGTACAGTACCGGATGGGCCTTTTATTAAAAATTCAAAAATTTCCTTATACAAAGGTTCTAACATTCTTATATTATCAGTGGGAATCTTGCTTTCTTCAGAAATAATACCTTTTGGATCTTTAATACCAAATAAAAGACTTTTCCTATATTTAGGCTTAATAGTTTGTTGTTCTCCAAATTGTTTTAATACTGTACTACTTATGCCTCCCTTAGATAGACCACCATAGCCTAATAAAATTTGTTTAAAGGACTGACCAACAGCCGCTTGACCGTCTGATCCCGATCCTATAAAAAAATCTGATTCAATAGTTCCAAGTTTAGTTAATGAATCTTTCCAATTTGATGAGATAATAGGCAATTTAGCGGAAGTTACTAGGGGCCCAGGGGATTTTGAAGCTGTAACTTTTTCTTGAGAAATATTTTTAGCGTCTTCCAATTCTTTTCCATCTTTTCCAAAAGCCGCTATAGAAGATTGTCCTAAAACATATCCTCCATGATTATAGTATCTTACCTTCCCGCCATTACTATATTTACCGCTGTTAATATTTTGTAATAATGGTAAATTATCTCTAGTTGCATTTCTATTAACAACAAATTCTCCAGGAGTCAACATTGCTGGTACAGTATCTGTTCCTTTGGGAGTAAAATCTATGGCCCTTCCCATAGAAGCATAAATGATTCCTCCTGTTTTTTTACCAGCGACCGGAATTGGATTTTTACCATCACCAGCATTCTTTTTTACAACATCTATTAAAACTTGTATTTTTTCTCTAATATCGCTCATTACTTGTTGATCAAAATTTAACTTTACACTACCAATAGCATTTGCTAATTTAGTTGCTGCTATTTCTGCTGTATTTTGACTCATCAAGTTTTGTATAACACTTAAAACTCTATTAGCTTCAGTTTGTTTATTTAAGCTTTCTTTATAAACACTAATAGCTTCGGCCATTTGAGGATCACCTTCTGGATCTCTTAAGCTATTTAATACTTCTTGAAAAGTACTATCAATACCCACACCACTCTCTTTTAACATACTTTCTAAAACATTAGCTTTTAATTCATTTTGTTTTTGACCATCTCCTAATAGTGGAGCCAACATATTAAAAGTTTGTAAGGTTTCTCCTCTTTGTTCACTAGTACTTCCGATATTTAATCCGCCCCTCATATTATTATTTAGTCTTCCTATAGAAGCATTCAGTTTTGCTAATTCTTCGGGACTAGACGTTACCATTTTTTCAATCAAATTAACACCAGCTTGTCGTTTAGCTTGAACTTCTTGAATTTCAGCTAATGCTGCTTGTGCTAGTTCGGTACTGTCCGCCATTTGTTTTAATGCATCGATATTCTCTCTTAGAGCCGTATTAGTGCCTCTTAAACGATTTTGCATAAGAGCAAATTCATCTTTCCCCGCTGGTCCTCTGTTAGCAGCACCGTCTGCTGATGCTTGTTGAACTCTTCGTGTGTTTTCTAGATTCACAACATTTCTACCAATATCTCTTGCATCAGTTAGTCCACCTGTCATAGATTTGATAGGAGCTTCTGATACTTTTCTAGATTCGTCCAAAGTTATTCTTTTACCAAGAGTTCGTGATAGTTCCATATTTCCTTTAGCTTGAATTTCGGTAGCTTTTCTCATTCTACTATTAGCTTCTATCTGAAAATCAACCATCTGATTCATAGCTTGAGCGTACTCATTTAAATTCTTTTGATAAAATTCCATAGCTTTGACAGCCATTTCTTGAGCTCTTTGTGCTGAGCTAATAGATTTAGCAAAAGCTGGGACTTCTTCTGTTATTTGATCAAAACTTAGTTGTGTATCTTCTCCTCCTCTTTCGCTTCTTATTTTTTCAAAAGCTCTACGTGTTGATTGAGCAAGTTTGTCTGTGATATTTGAGGGTAGTCCTAAATCTTTTAATTGTTTATCTAATGCTCGTTCTATATTTCCGGCTATACTTTCTGTTGTGCCTGTTGGATTCGCTTGTACAGATCTATTGATAGTTTGCATAACTGTACTTTCCAATTTATCTCCCAAACCCAATAATGGTCTTATTAATCCCTCTTGACTTCCAAACATTCCGGCGGCTTGATCATATGCTGCTCCTTGTTGCTTTCCAGAATATGCTCTTGGATTTTGTATTACGTTAATACTATCTAACATCACATCTCCAGCTTTAGCATTTCCACTTAATGCTGCTGCTGATAATTCTGCTGATCGTGATAGTTTGTCTAATTCAAAACCAACTTTGTTAATAGCCTGATCCATACCGTTAAACATTCTTTCAAGACTAGTGGCAAAATTATTCGTTTGTCTATTCAACTTCTCAAATTCAATTTCTTTCATACTATTTTTCATATTAATAGCTGCTACTCTATTAGCTTCTGTGGCTATAATTTGTTGAACTTGAGATTTACGATTTTGTTCACTTATAGACTTATCATTCTCAATTAACATTATTTGTTCGTTAATTTTAGGATTCATCCTTGCTAATACTGTTGCTGTTTCATTTCCAGCCACTTTTAATTCTTTTAATATATCCTCTTGACTTGTGCCTGATCTTAGTCTATTTTCAAATTGCTTTAAAATATTTTGACCTTGGGGTTGAACTTTTTGTGCTGTTTCTACGGCTTTTTCTGGTGCTAATCTGGCTATGGCTCTTTGTTGATAATTATTATCAAAAGAGGCTTGAAGATAGCTTAAACTACCCTCTTTTTCTAAGATCATACTTCTTCCGGCAGTTCTTGCTTGCTCTCCACCACTAGATAATCCTACATCCAATAAATTCATCCAAAATGCTTTGGGAACAGTAAGGTCTGTTTGTAAATTTTTAATTAATTGTTGAGAGCCATATCTTAATTCTTGATCTATTTTACCTAATATATCTAATTTACTAGTATCTTTACTAAATTCATCAAATAAATTATTAACTCTATTAATACTTTCATCTAATCTTTTTTTGGTTTGATTAAGATCAAATTCTCTTGCAGCGTTATGCGCATCTTTTAATGCAGCAGCGGCCGATATTGCTGCTGTTGCAACTAATCCAAAAGGGCCAGCTATTAAGTTTTTTGCCATTGGTAATAAGCTACCAGCCAACTTACCAATAGGACCACCCATCTTAGAAGCCATTGCAGAAGCAGCATCTAAAGCTGGTAAGGCTTGACTACGCGCTGCTGTAATAGTACTAAAAGTGGACGATGCTCCTTCTACAGCAGCTCCTGCTACCATACCACTTTTATTTTCAGAGCCTCCTATAGTTTTAATTATTGAAGATAATACCGATCCAGCAGCACCAACAGCAAGTGCTGTTTTAGCTAGCCTAGATGATAATTTTTCTGTTTCTTTAAGAGATTTTGAGGCATTAATCGCAGACTCTGCCATAGTATCCAAAGTGGCTTTTGCTACTCCAGAACTAGCTGACACCATTTCTGTAGCTCTAGATTGTAATTGTGCTTCAGTAGAAGCATTATTTAATGCATCTTTAAGACCAGATACGCTATCTATAGCCTCATCAAAAGTCATAGAAGTATTTTTTAATTTATCACTAAGATCATCTATAAATTTATCTATTTGTTCATTGCTAATACCACTTACTTCACTAGAGCCAACTGTTCTACGAATATCTTCACCCAAAGATTGTTTAGCATTTTGTGCCTCATCTTTATCAGTAGAAGTTAACTTGTCTCTATGTTGAGCAACATTAGCTCTGACCGATCCAATAAGTTTGGGTATCTCATTTTTGAGATTCATAAACGTAGAGCCGATATCTCTTTCTAAATTTTGTTTGAAAGTTTTTAAGCTAACACCGCTTTGAGAGGCCAATATGCTCAATAGTTTTAATTGATCTGCTGCTTTAACACTAGCATCAACTAATGGTTTGGTCGGATTAGCAGTAGAAGATGTGGTTACAATAGTAGCAGCGCCACTAACAGTAGCAGCCCCCCTAGCCGCTTTAACATCAGCAGCAGAAGCTCTAATAAGAGATGGATCATTTTTAACTCTGTTTCTAGTTTCCATCAAAACATTTCTATCTATTCCTTCAGCATATTTTTGGGAAGCTAATTTATTAACAGCATTAGCAGAAGCAGCATCTGCCGCAGCTTTGGCCAAAGCAACAGATGATCCAGCGGCTTTTGCATTTTCATATGCTAATATTCCTGCTTGTTTACCAGCTTTTTCAAATTCAGTTAATAATTTTTGAATTTTGGCCTCAAAATCTCCAGGTGGTCCTGCGCTTATAGATGAAGATGGAATAACAGTAGGAGGTACTTTTGGAGCCGGAGGAACAGGTGGCATACCCATAGGATATGATCTTGTAGAACCAGAAGAAGAGGCGGATGGTCTTGGTACTACAGGAATAGTTGTAGAGGGTGTTGTTGGTGATACAGTTGTAGGGGCTTTTGATGATGCTGGAGTGGTTATTTGTTTTCTTGTAATATTTAAAGCCGCTACCCATTGTTTTACAACAGTTTCTTTCTCATTATCAGCAACAGAACTCTTTCTTAAACTTTCTAGAGCAAAAGCATAATTTTTAATCATTAAATTAAGTTGATCAACTGTTATTTTACCGCTTGATAAAAGCTCCGCAGCATAATTTTCTATAGCATTTCCCAAATCAGTACCAGATACTCCCATATCATCAAAAATTTTCTGAGTTTCTGTCATTAAACCTGTTGTGCTCTTAAAACTATTAGCTAGCATTATTGCTGCTGTTCTTATTATTCCCAATGGTTCATCAAGTCCTGGGGTTAAATTAATACCTGTTTTAGGTTGCGACGAACCAGGCTGTCCACCAAAAGCAAATCTTTGTACTCCTACAGCTCCACCCTTATTGAATCCCATAGCATCCATAGCATTTTTTCGTATAATATAACTACCCACAGGCAAATTGGTTCGTATGCTATCACTAGTACCAGTTCCTGGCCCCTTAAATTTACTAATTCCTCCGCGAGCAAAACGCCCTAATCCGTTACGATCAGCTTGATTCATTCTATTTAATGTACCATATCCTATACTTCTAGCGGTCATTGGATCTACATATCCTTCTCCATTGCTTACCAAGGCCGGAACTCCACCTATGCCAAATCTTTGAACACTACCACCAACTTTATATTGTTGTCTTTTTATATCAGCATCTTCTAATAATTCTGTCAAAGTATTATCTAGTATACTTTGTAAATGACTATCCAAAACTGGGAAATTTTCTACCAAAGTTGTTAAAAACTCTTCTTTACCATTATCTTCCATTTTATTAATAGCTTCTTGAGAAGCTCCAAGATCTTTTATTAAAATTTCATTTATCTCTGGATTTATTGGCTTAAACTCTTTAGCTTTAATAGCAGAATCGCCTTTGCGTCTAATAGAATTAATTCTGTCATAGCGTTGTTGTTCTTGACCCGACTGGCCAGCGTGTGGTCTTAGTATTTCATTGCTTAATTTTTTATTACTATTAATAGCTAATTGTTCGTTTAATAAAGCATTTAATTTATATTGTCTGCCATATGCTATATCAGCGCTTTTGTAGCTATTTTTCGATAAAACATCAAAAGCATCCGAAACATCATCATTATCTCCTTCAAAAAGCCTGGCTACTCCAGAAGTATATTTTGCATAAGTTTGTGGTGATCGTTTTTTTATAACATTTAATAATTGATGAGTTAATTCATGATATAAAATTTTACTATCGGGCGCGTCCCCCTCACCATAATCAAAGCCTAAAATAGATCTGCCAGTAGCATCCATTCTTTCTTGTAAAGCTGATAATGGTAGTTTTTTAGCGTCTGTCTTTTTTAATCTAGAAGTAGCTAATAAACCTCTAAGTTCTATTTTTTCTTTATCCAAAGCAAGTTTTTTTTGTTTTAAATCAGACAAAGTCTGGCTATCTGTTGGATTACGAGATTTATCATATTTACTTTGTGCTTTAATTATTTTTTCTTCGATATTTTTTATTTGTTTTTCTTTTTCTGAAACAAGAAATTCATATCCAAATAAGTCTTGTTCATCAGCTTTATAAAAACCATACGGTGCTAAATCTATACCATCAGTATTACGTTGAGAATACACAGCGCTACTAGATAATTTTGCAGTAGAGAAACCGAATGACCTATAAGCATCTGCTGAATATCCAGAATCTATAGCATATGGTAGTATATCTGTTAAAATGTCTGGTTGAACACCAACAAATTCTCCAAAAGCTATCATTTTTTCTGCTAATGAGTCTTTTGTAACTTTAGATTTATATGAATCTCTAAATCTTTTTAAAATTTCTTCTCTGGTATTTTTAGGTTCTGCCTTTTGAGTATTTATACCTTCTGGCAACATCCGAGATCCAATTACAGGATCTTCATCGACAAAAACCCTTCCTCGCAAAAACCTCGAGAATAAGGAATCCGTCGTTTCTTCATGATTTCTTTGTTCATATGCTTTGACCACTCTAGAAGGAAAAGGATAATGACCTGTACCAAAAGATTGTGGTTTTTGTTTTACTCTTCCAGCTGATCCTGCCATAAATCTTTGAATTTTTCCATCATCGTTAAAAGAAACCAAACCGTTTTTTATTACCTGATTAAGAGCCCACTGAAATGCTTTAACTTGACCCGGCACTTCTGGTCTTTCTCCAGCTACTATACGATCAAAATTTTCTAGGGCAGATTTTGTCTTGGGTTCATTCTGAGATTTTAATTGTTCTATGGCTTTTTTAACTCTAGTAGCCTGATCAATATCCAAGACACCCGCGAAACTGCCTCCGTTTGCAAAATCTTTTACTCTTTGTAATATAGTATCTTGTACAGTCCCGCCGGCAGCAGCCGGTTCTTGAATCATAAACTCAGGATCGTTTTGATATCTTTTTATTGTGGCTTCCAAAACATCTTTAGGTGCTCTTGGTGCTTGCTCTGCGTATTTTAATAATGTTTCCATAGAAACATCTTTTAAAGCTGATGATTCTACTCCTCCAGCAGTAGCAACCATAGATCTTAATGTTCTAGCATCCATTTTTCTTTCTTTTGGAACTCTTGCTTTATCTGATCCAGCAAATGGAGATATAATTTCTCTCCAAAAACCTCTTTTTCCTAAATATGTAGTTAAATCGTCTTCTAATTCTGGTATTATTCTTTCTTTTGGAACTTCTATAAATTCACTAGCAACGGCCATTCCAGCACCACTAGTGCTAAATATATCCCTAGCTTGAGCTTTTGCATATGCTATAAGATCTTCGGTACTTAATTGAGCTAGTTCTGTTTCGCTAAGCTCTTTAATTTTGCTTCTTCCTCCTCTTGGTCCTTTTTGTCCTCTACCCTCTCCTGTTCCGAGCCTGAGTCCTCCAGGGGACCCGTCCTTAAAACCTTGAATAGTTCCACCACTTTTATATCCTTTAGCTTTAAGATAATTAGCAACATTATAACTAAAAATTCCTCTCGGACCAGTAAGAGTTCTCTTAGCATCAACAGGAATATTAGCCAACAAACTATTGTTAAACCAGCCTTTTGCTATTTTGTTTCCTAATCCATATGGAAAATCTATACTTTTACTACTTTCTGTATCTTGACTTATTGCCCTATATAATAAAGGGTCAGCATTCATTAATTCCATTAATATGTCATTTTGAAATTTGGTACCCTGACTATCCTCCAAGCCTTTTCTAACAAAAAAGCTATCAGCATCTAATTGTGCCCCATACTGTGCTGAATTAATGCCAAATTCCCCGGCGACAGTTTTATTTTCTGTATTATCATCAACGAATATATTATTTTGTGATCCTACTGACTCTAATATCTTTTTTGCTTTTGCTACCGCCACGTCCTTAGTGGACATACCTACGGCTCCAACCCCTGTAACATTCTCAGATGGTAGAACTAGTCCTTTGCTAGCTAACCATTCTTGAATAATAGATGTTGTATTTTGTGGTCTAGCCGTAATTACATGCATACTACTAAGTAGTGCAGATATTTGATCTGGCAATTTAACACCGGTATCTTGAACTAGACTAATAATACTTTTTAATAATTCTGTGGGTTTTGCAGGAGACTTATCCTTTGTGCCAAATAATCCTTCTCTTACAGCAATTTCGTTACCAAAAAGACTATAATCAGGTTTATCGGAGCCACTTCTAGTATATCCTGCTGGATCAGTATTTTCAGCGAGAGTATCATCAAAATCAAAAAATGCTTTACCTTTATTATCTGATAATACATTTATAACTCTTGTTATAATTCTGTTATTATTTCTATCTGTTATTCCCTTAAGATCTTCTCTTAAATATGCTTCATCTAACTCTGCTGCTGTTGGAGCAGATTCAGTATACTCAGAGAATCTATCTGTTAGTGGTGTTTTACCTATAGGTCGATATTTTGTAGGGGTTGCTCTTTTATCGTTTATTTGTGTTAGTCTTTCTTTTCTTGCTTGTAGTCTAACTTGACGAGCACTTTTATCTTGATCCAAAACAGCTCCGAATAATCTCACATCAGTATCTTTTTTTAGTCCATAGTCATCTTTGGTAAGAGTTACTGTTTCTGCTCTAAAAGGACTTCCATACATACCCACAGCACCAAATAATAATTTGTTTGACATTGCTTGTGATGTAGCTGCAACTGACTGTCCTCTATTAGATGCTGATTTTTTATTATATTCTTCAATATATTTCTCATAAACCTTATCAATAGCATTAGCTTCCGTCGGAGTAAGACTTTCGCGCCTCTTTTTTAAGAGCTTTATAATATCTGCTGCTGTAAAATCTGTTTCTTTGCCACTTGATGTTTTAGTCTTTGTTAAACCAGAAGCAAAAATAGTCTGTAAAACAGATAATATACCGCCAGATTCTTCAATAATTCTGCTAACAGGAAACTCTGATCTTCTTGTTTTTAATTCTTCCAGCGTTATAGAATCCATTTGTAGATCTGCTTTTCTTCCCTTTACCCCACCAACTGATCCTGCCATAAATTTTTGAATATATCCACCATTAGCATATTTATATTTGTCTACTTGTTCTTGTTTTATTGTCAATGCATCTGGTTTATCCACCTCATATGGTTCAAAAATAATAGCGCCATATTTTCTTCTATGTGTTTTACCCTTACCTTTATTCCCTATCTCATCTTGTTGATAATTCGCTATTTTTTTACTAAAACTATCTACGCTTGCAGCGCCTGTGCTTATTTTTGCGTCTGTAGGTGTTTGTTTGGATATTAAATCAAAACCTTTAACGTAACCAGGACCCGGCCATTCATTATAATCGAAATTTGCATTTGTGCTAGTAGGTAAATTTTGACCAACTTTTCGTACAGCCATTTCATATATATTTCCCTTAGTTGCGTTAAAATTATTGCCCATTCCTGCTTTAACCTCTGCGACACTCACATCTCTTTTGCCTCCTTTTGGAGTAAATTGTCTAGTCGCTTGAGTCACTATGCCTGCTAGACCCTTATTTAAGAGGGTGTCGTCAAAAGAATCTGCGTCAGGATAATCGAAATCTACAGTATATCCTCCACTAGAAAATTTTTGTATCTTTCCCCCACCAAACATTTTTTTTATTTTTTTCTGATAAGCATACTGTAATGACCATTCTGGATGATTTTTATCTGGCCATGTGTTTTCATGTTTTTTCAACTCTGCTAAATTATCGGGAAAATCTAAGGCCGAATCAATAGTTGGTTGTCCATCAATTTGACCATTAAATAATGGACTCAAATACCAATCTTGCATAGGTAATAATTTATTTTTTACATCCGGTCTCTTTTTTCTATAATAATCCCAAACCGCTCTAGCATTATCACTAACGTCTGTTCTACTAGAAGTTAACCATGATCCTTTTTTAGATACTTGGTCTAATACAGAATCATATAATGGGACACCATATCCTTCGCCTGGTTTGCTGACACCTACTGTCTGTACGCTATATAGATCGGAACCAATTTTTACTGCATTAATATCTCCAGATACTTTTGAATTATCATTATGTGATGCTCCAAAAAAGTCTGGGGCTATTCTATTTTGTATTTTTGGCGTAACGCCGCCTTTTGATCCCTTACTAAATTTTTGAATATATCCACCATTATTGGCTTTTTGAGGTTGACCAACGGTGCGTATTGGTTTAGGATCAATAGTGCGTGGCATAGTAAGATCTAAACCATATTTGTCTGGTTCTAATCTAGATAATTCTGACAATAATTTATATGGCTTAAAAGACGCTGCTGACTTAATTTTATCTCTCTTATCTCTTAATTCTTGTAATATCTGAACTTTAGCAGCGTACTCCGGATCGGCTAATTTTTTCTGATCAATCCTACTGATCCCCACTGTTTTAATTTGATCTTCTGTGTTCTTTAATTGAATATCCCGCTCCTCTTTAGTCTGTTTAATAATTGCAGGAATAATTTTACTTCTATTTTGTAATTTAGAAATATTATTAGATATTATCTCATAGGCTGGAACAGATAACACTTTTTGTAACCCAGCAAAATCTCCAGACATTATCATATCCCGAATACGAGTACCACTAACTGCCACATCATCTTCTGGACTTACTGTTCTAGTCAAACCTACCGGTTTATATTTAGCATCAGAATATTTTTTTGCTTCTTTGTCTGTTTTTTCTGCAAATAGTGCTCTGCTCTTATCTCCTGCTATTAATACTTTTCGTCTAGAATCTGTTTCTCTAGTAATATCAAATGCTGATGGAACAGCAAAATCTTTAGCTTTTGGTACAACAATCCCACCATATGGTTCTAATGTAGCACGAGCTAATAACAGTCTAAGTTCCTGTGGGAATAAAAGATTTCTTGCGGAGTGGGTGTCTCCAGATGTATATGCGTCCAGATCTATGGCTTGATCAGGACCAACAAGAAATACTGGGATATTCGAAGGCTTAGTTGATCTTGAAACACCCATCAATCCCATGTGTCCAAAAGCTTTTGTCCAATCAGGATTTCCAGAACTATCGGTGGGAACCTGCCCGGTAAAAGGAGAAAAACTACCCTGTATCAGATCTATATCTGATTTCACTGTTTCTACAAGTTCATTTCCTCTTTTGCGACGTAGTCTACCATCCGGTCCAGTAGTTAATACTGTAGCTTTTTTATTTGCATCTCTAATAAGAGCTTCTCCAACAGAGCTGTCTAGCGGAGCACCTAAAGAAGATCCTGGCGCTCTATTTTGATTATCTCCTCTTTGATCCCGAAGTTCTCTTTGAGTAAGTGCTAATTGTTGTTCCTCTTTGGTGCTTGTGCTCAAGACAAATGGAGTGTCTGATGGGACAAATACGTTTTTAAGATCATTTTGTGATACAGAGGAGCTGATCAGCATTATCTCTGTAGCTTTTTGGATATCTTCTGGTGTTAATACAGGGAATCGTGTGGTTTCTCTTAACGTTCCTTTGTCTGTGCCTAATCCAAGCTTGTTACTAAAACCTCTGGACGCTAAAGTGGTTTTACCTCTACCAGCAACACCATATGTAGAATTAAGCTTAGGCAGATTTCCTGTTTTTCTGGCAGCAACTGCTAATTGTGTTAGTTTCTCTGTATATAGTCTTGGTCCTTTGATACCAAGCTGCTCCATTGCCGGTTCGACTATTGATGCATTATCTGGGTCGGCTATAACGTCATAATCAATATATCCAACACGTCGTTGAACTGCTGCTGCTACTCCTCCTATTTTAAATTTTTGAGCAATACCACCGATACTATAAGGATTAGGCATATTATATCTGGCATAATCAGCGTCTGTCATCGGTTTAAAAAAGTCTTGAGGATTTTCTGGATAATATACTGTTGCTGGTGCTGGGTTTCTGATATTTGGCCATAGTTCAGACACTCTCTGATTTGGGATGTTTGGTGGGTATAAACTGTTTTCAAAAAGATAGTTTTTGGCAGCTATTGTTTCCTCGGTATTGCCTTTGCCATCTTCATCATTATATGTAGCTCCTTTTTTCATAAATTTGACTTCTGCTCTTTGAGCAGGAAAATCCAAAAAGTCCCATCTAGTTTTTCTAAGAGATCTATCTAAATTATATTGTTCACTGATCAGTGTTTCAAATTTATCTCCCCAAGAACCTTTAGTTTTTTGAAAGTTTTCTATAAGACTCGGATTAATATCTGAAAAAGAAACCGCTTGAAAACGTGAATTGTCTCTAATTATTAGTTTCTCTACGTCTTCATATCCCAATGCACTTTCTATAATCGGATATATTTTTGCCAGATCTGCGACACCACCAGACCACAGTCGTTGAATTTTTCCACTACGAAATGCCCTAACGCCCATAGGTACTTGTTCCGATTTATATCCATTTTGTTTTAATCCAGATAAATATGCTCTTCTAGTATTGCTGTTGTCTTCATATTTTAATTCTAAACCTATAGCTTCAGGGGCTAAATTTCCTGCTATACTACGAACTAAACCAGGGTTGGTAATATCTGGAAATGTTTGTTCCTGGGGGCGTATACCATAATCTCTAGCAAAGTCGTTTTCAAACATCAAACCCTTTACGGCTCCTTTAGAAGTATTATCCATGCCATATTCATCGATATTGTTCAAAGACATGGGTGTGTGGGATAGTACTATTGGGATTGCGCCTCCATTAGAATATTTATTCGTGATATTTGGTCTTTGTCTTCCAATATTTTTATTGATTTCTTTGTTCGATGCTATCTCTTTCATAGCATCGGCTCTTAAAACATAGCCTCCGATAGACAAATTAGTTCGTATGCTGTCGCTTGTTCCGGTTCCTGGTCCCTTAAACTTACTGATTCCACCAGACGCAAAACCTCTCATTTCGTTACGATCAGCTTGATTAGCCATATCTAAGGCTTTATATCCAGATTGTCCGCCAAATCTAAAAGAACTTACTTTTTCTGGTGGAACCCATCCTTCTCCATTACTAACCATAGCTGGAACAGTTCCTCCACGAGCAAATTTTCTTATAACACCACCATCTCTAGCTGTTGTTGATCCTGCACCTCCCAAATTCAAATTATTAATAGCATTTGTTAAAGAGTCCAAACTACTCGTATTATTAGTTAAGCTACTAATACTTTGTTGTAATAAACTATTATTAGAGTTTAACAAATTGTTAATACTATTAAAATTACTATTAAGAGAATTTAAAGAAGTTACTAAAGAATCGAGTTTACCAGAAACTTTATCTAATGCTGCGCTATTTTGATCCAAATCTCTACTAACCTGTTCGGTTTTAGCTCCTACTAAACTTGCCCCCAAATTTTGCCCTATTGATCCAGCAATACTTCTAGGAGCATCTTGATCTCCTATTCCTGTTTGTGGGACTTTTTTTAAACCACCAACAAACCCTCCTGTAAATTGAGTTAGTGCTCTTGCTCCAGTTCCAGCAGCTAATATAGCAAGAGCTGGTAATACTCCTTTAAGAGCGCCGCTGATCTTAATTAATCCACTAGCAAAGCCTAATGCTCCCTTAGCAAGAGTTTGAAAAGTATCACTCTGGCCTAAACTTCGTATTAAACTTAAAAATTCTTCTCTTACTTTACTTATTTGATTAGCCAAACTTAATTGTGCCTTAACAGCATCAGTAGCTAAACTACCTTGACCAGCCTGAGCTACTTTTAAAGCTTCTTGAGCGGTAGCAAACTGTTGAATAAGCGGAATAACTTTACCAATCTGTCTGAAACCACCAAGTTCCTCTACAATTTGACTAAATCTTAAATCTCTCGGATCGATCCTGTTTAGTCCTTCACTCAATAATTGAACTGCTTTGTATGCTCCTACAAATTTACCTTCAGAATCTGTGAGTGTTACTCCGAACTCTTTTAATGCTTCAATGGTACCAGCTCTTTGAATTCTTGTAAAAATAGTTCTTAAACCAGTAGCAATAGTTTCTGCGCTTTCACGAGTAGTAGCTCGTACGCTAGTAAATACAGCAATAAACTCATTTAAAGCATCGGTCCCTTCGCTAACTCCTTTACTTGCAGACGCAAACACACCACCAGTACGCTGAATAGCAGATATAATATCGCTACTTTCCACAGCAAAAGCGGCAGCAACACTATTAACACTACCTAATGCTTTTTCTAGTTCATTTGCGCTTATCCCAAACTGTCTCATTAAAGCTATAGCTCCTTCTGTTGTTTGAGCTATATTATCAAAACTTGGAGCTAATTCACTTTTAGCTAAAGCTTCTAATGCTGCTTTTGTTTGAGTAGCACTCAAACCAGCCTGTGCCAATGTGCTTGATACACTTATTAAACTATCACTACTAACACCCAATCCTACAGATAAACGAACTATCTCATCTTGTAAGTCTTGTAATCCTGCTGCGTTTTGTCCAGTAACCTGTTGAAGCCTAACAAGCTGTCTATCAAATTCTATAAAACTTTTTAATCCACTGTTAATAGCTCTATTTAAACTAAAAAAGACACCTGTTACAGCACTAAATGCAGCAAAACGACGTACTGCTAAAGCACTTTGTCTACCAAACTCCTCCATCTCTGTTCGTGCTACAGCAACATTTTTTGAGACTTTAGAAGATACATTTCCTAAATTATCAGCACTTTTAGATGCCTTACTAATATTGTTAGATAATTTAGACGAAGACGAAGCAATACCATTCACACTCTGCCCAAAACTTCTGATAGCAGCACTAGCACTCTGGGCATTACTTGATACATTAGCCAAATTAGCATTTAATGATTGTAAGCTTTGGTTTAATTTAGAGGTATTATTAATAGAGGATGAGTCTATCTTAAATTTAACTTCTCCAGTAATAGCTCCTATTTGTTTCTTAACATCAGAAACAATTTGTCTAATATTAGAGGGTCCTCTAAGATTAAGTTGTGCCGTTAAATTAAAAGCTTCTGCCATATTTTATCTTCCTAAATAAAAATATTCCCCGCTTAGCATATTATCTAAACGGGGAATATTATAACCCAATAATATATACACTATTTTTTTATGTTGAAGCTGTTTGTTCAGTCGATGAGGATCCGTCAGAAGTTTCTGATTTAGCTTCTGATATTGTCTCTTTAGCAACTGATGGTTCAACTTTATCATTTTTGGGTGTTTCCTCTTCTAATATGACAGGATTTCCATTATCATCTAAGAAAGGCTCGCTATCAACAACATATTCTCCATCTTTATCAACCTTATTGCCAAATTTATCAACAAAATTACCTTCTTCGTCTAGGAACCGTCCGGTTTCATCTATTAAACGACCCTCTTTGTCTATCAAACGACCTTTCTTATCAACTAATCTAAGCTTATCATCAACAAACTTAAACTTCTTTAAAAACTTATTTTCTGGTAAATTGCTCTCATAATCATTATCTAAACCATACAACATATTAGCCAAATTTTGAGCACCTAAAATAGCAACTTTATCCGTGCTACTATTTAAATACTCTTCCATGTTTTTATATACTGGCTGTTTAGTATCATTATACACCAAACACACACTTACTAAATAATTAAATCTACTATTATCTGCTTGTCCTTCAGCACTATGATTATCTAAGCTGGTACGAACACTAATAAGTTCTCTTATTTCATCTCTTACGCTCTTCATTTTAATAGCTAAATCTTTAGCTTCATTGAGACTGAAGCCTCCTTTGGCTAATCTTTTTTCTCCATCTAATAGTTCTCTTTGTAATTCGGTAAATTTAGCCTGTTTCTCGTCATTCCATAGACCCTGATCTTCTAATAAATCATCCAGCTTAGCTCTTACAACACTTTTGCTTTTAATAGCATCGGTAAAAGCTTGATTATAAACTTTCTGGGCCTCTCTTTGATTATCTAGTGATGGACTACGCACTAGATATTCTTTTTCAACTCCATCTTTCTCTACCTTAAAAATTTTAGTTTTCATCTCTATGCTCCTTATTAAAGTTAAATTTATAGTTGTATCTGTTGGTTATTTTATCTCCTCGCAAATAATCTTTTATTTCATCGATAGCTGCTCGTGCTTGTTTGTTGCCATTATTTAAAATACTATTTCTAGTATATTCCCAATTATCCCATACTGGACTATTATCAGGTTCATTTTCCCAAAAATGTCCAAAACTATCTTCAAAACGAGCCAGAGCACCTATCATTGTTGTTTGAAATCTTTTATAAAGATTATTTAATAATTCTTGTTCATTTGGACTCATACTAACTCCTATTTTTTCTTTTGTTGACTTAATTGATTTCTTAAATCTATCTGCACATCTGGTAACTGACTCTCTTCTGTTAATCCAAACTTATTTATATGATTTATTTTACTTTTCATACGATTTAAACCTTCTAAATTATTTAGTCCAACTATCTCTTGAGCTTCTTCTTGATTATTAGCGAATAAAAATACCTCTTGAGCATTTTTTAGTTTTGGATTCAAAGTATCTATTTGTTGTTGTTTTTTGTCTTTTTCTATTTTGCGTTTTTGAACTATCATCCATCCATCTAATGCATCGTCGTCTTCTATAATCTCATCGCTAGGACAATCAGGGTGTTCGTATACCCGATCATACATTTGAGAGATACCAATTAATGTTCGTTGATCATCCGTCAGGCTATCTGTAAATGTATTATGCTTTTTAACATTCCAATAGGATCTCCACAAAGAACTGCGTGATAGTTTTTTAAAACTAGATACATCTATATTATGTTTATTTAGTTCATTAACAATAGTATTAAACAATAAATAATTATTTTCGTTTATTTTGTTATTAAAAACTAAAATATTATTTTTATAAAGAGTATGTGTGATTATAAACTCATTTTTAATACTATTAGCATATCCTTCTAAAGTATTAGAATAAAGCTCTTCTTTTTTAACTAAAATAGAATTTAATTGTTTTCTATAATTGTCTAAATTTTTTTTAATATTATTTTTCTTTTCATTAAATTTAAAATTAGAATAATAATCTGCTTTATTATTTTCTATTTTTTTTTCGATATCCTTAAGTATCATTTTGGTATCTTTTGTCCATAAATTTAATTGTATCAACCAGTTTTCTAAATTTTCCTCTCTTAGCCAATCATTATATTTTTCATCATTAATAATATTATTATAAAGTATTTGTGCTTCATATTTTAAAGATAAATCAGCACATAATAGTTTATAAGATTCATTATTAACAGTAAAATTTAAATATCCACAAAATATTCTATATAATAGAAGTTCCAGATCCTCATTCATCCAAGCTTTCCAATTGACTATTTTTTAAATTATTGATCTCGTTGTCTTTATCCTGAAGCTGCTGTCTTATAATTTCTAATACTTTTTGAGTATTATAAATATCTACATATAATTTACCGATAATATTAAATAATTCTTCCATAATCTTAATCCTATATTATACAATAGTCGGTGTTACCACAAATTATGATAACACCGATTTTTGTATTAGTATAAATTAGTCACCAACAATACTATCGTTAGTACTATCGACCCAAGAAGCACTAGCAAATGAGCCGCTAGCATCCACCACAAACTTATTAAATGTTTGATAGCTATATGTGATAGTAGCATTATCTCCACCCGCTTCTCCACCAGTATAATTAACGCTAGTAAGCTTGTTCTTAGCTCCTAAATCAATAATAAGAGTATCATTAACACCACTACCGCACATAACAACCTTAACATTCTTATCCTGTAGATTCTTATATACAACATCACAACCAACTTGACCACTAAAGTCTCTGGCTTCTACAAGATCTCCGCTACTAGCAATAATCTCAAACTCGCTAGTTACTTCAACAGGAAAACTTACATAACGATAGTAAGGGGCCATAGCTCCTAACTCATTAATAGCCTCACGACCAAGATCGGTACTAACTGTTACGCTTTGTAGATATGGCTTAGTTCTACCTTCTGGAACCGGAATACCACCACCCTGTCCGGTTGGAAGAACACTCAAATCACTATTAAACTTGTATCGACGACCAATAGCAGGAGCCGTCATCGTTCCGCCATCGGTGCCAGCAAAGAAGCTAGTTGAGCTTCCTAAAATATTACCACTATTCCAATACTTGTTGTTTCCAACAAGAGTAACATCTTCAGTAGCATTACCATCGACAGGAATTGTATAGCTAACACTACTCAAATACATACCAGAGCAATCTACAAAAACACTGGGTGTTCCTGTGGCAGCGCTGTTGGTGTCAGGGTAAATACCTAGTCTAAAATTAACTCTATTATTAGCAACGGCCGGTAACTCTTTATTTGTTGCTCCACCGATACCAGATGATCCACCCATACACATTAAGTATAAAGGAGGAGTACCATCAATAACCTTATTAATAGTAACTTCTACTTCTGGAACATCTTCAACGTTTTCATAAAGCTCAATCTGTCCTAGCTGGAAAACTTGCTCTAGAGTAAAATTAGTTGTAATACCAGCACTTTGCACTCCTCTTGGATAGTACCAGTTAGCAAAAAGCGATGATCCGTCACTATTTTGTGGTTTAAGGGCTACAGCTTGAGTAGCATAAAAAATACGATTATTACGTGCCATTGAAGGTCTCCATTAAAGTAAGATTGATGATTATTTATACACCAGATTATAAAAATCTTATGGGAAAATTTCTACTGACCAACGAACTATACCATTATGTAACGAACTGCTCAAACTATTCAATTCAACAGTATTACTATCTTTTATAGTACACCAATAATTTGAAAAATATTTAATAAAATCTGGATAGTTATAACCACTAGGATTAATATTGCCAAATTTATTTAATGTATATCGATTATTTTTAATAACGCTACTAATATCATATAATCTTAATGTTTTATCTTTTTGATGAATTAAAGCATCTATAATAACATTTCTTTGATTAGAATTTTCTGCATAAATATGTAAAAATACATCCTGTATAATAATATTATCTGCCGATCCTAATTGGTATGGAATTTGTACTGTTCTAGGGATCAGCTCTACTACAATAGAGGGTAATTGAACCCTATGAACACTAGTAATGCTATAATCTTGTTTATTAAAATTGGATGGATTATAGGTTTCTTTTTGAACCTCTTTCCACCAAAAATTTTCACTACTTTTATATACTTGAATATATCTATAAGCATAGCTTGCCAGAACATTGCTTGTTGCAGAAACCTGTTTGTCGAATACTATTTGTCCTAATGGGTAATTAACATTATATGTATAATTACCACTACCTGTTGGAGCAGGAAGAAAGGTGTTGTTTAAATAGACTCCAGAAAAATTGACCGGACCTGTATTTTCATAAACAATACCAACATTTTCATATATCCAATCTTTGCGTGGAGATTGCCAAACCCTGTCTTTTAATACAGGATCCGAGGCATTCTTAAGAGTATGAAAATTTCCTCCAGATACTCCGCTAGTAGGAATGGAGACATTTACAAAACCACCAATATGTAAAAATGACCAATCTAAAAAACTTTTAATATTATCTTCTAATAAAGAAATTCTATTTTTATTAGTGATCGATGATATCTTATGAAAAGTACTCATATTGAATCATTAATATTAGAAGAAATAATTTGTATAATTTGTTTATTTACTTTATTAATAGCTCTTGTTGTCCAATTATTATCTATATTTCCAGCAAAATTTGATGGTACTCTCCAACCATTTGGTGATTCTATCATAATAGCCATACCACTACGAGAAAATCTACTATTAGTATACTTTACACTATAATTTTGTACCAAAGTCTCATTGCTCTTTAATAATAACCATTCTAGCCAAGGGAGACCATATCCTCTAGCATTATCGATAACATTAGCTCTATCAGAATAAATAACACCATTTATATCATCACTTTTAATCATGGTTAAAATAAAACCACCAACTAGCTTATTTCCAGCTATCTTGATAGGATCTTGTTTAATTTCGAGAGTATTTACCATTAGATCTACAACAGCATCAACAGATGAAGTATCCTCTATTCCCAATTCTGCTCTTAATGTTCCGGCTTTAAGAGATCCATATTCTGGCTCGCTAATTAAAGCATCCTTAACTAATTTTTTTACCTCGTTTATTATTTTTGGTAAACAAGAGTTTATGGTAGTATCTACTTGATTTTTTAACTGTTGTAAAATTAATTTAATAATTTCATCAGAAGTTTCTACCAAAGATAGTGAAAAATTCATTTTTTCTTCCACAATGTTATAAAATATCTATTATCTCCAAATCCTAATGGCTCAGGATCGCTGGCTCTTTCATATTTATAGTGAGCTACTTGAGATAAATTATTATCAAATACTATTTCGCTTGCATTTTTTATTTTATTTAATAGAGAAATGTTACATAAACTTTGAACGCTACCTTCAGGAATATTAATAGTATTATTAAAATTTAAAAAATACTTACTATCAAAAATAAATGCTAGATATACAGTTTCAGAGTTTGAAGACCCAGAGTTTTTAGTTAAGCCCAATCCCATGCAAACAGGACAAACACTACCTTCTGCAAAAGGCCTAGGCCCCGAACCATTATACATATTACTAGAAAGTAATGAAATATTATCAAATATACAATTATTACAATATAAGCTATTTATTTGATTGTCATAAATTATTTTACAAGGTAAACTTAATGCATTCTGTTCTAATAAGCTATCGATAGCATTATTAAAAGTATTTTTAAGCTCTTGGGAAATTAAGCCACTAAAAGGATTACTCATTGTATTATAGATACCACAGAAGATGGACTATTTGATAGTATAATTTTTGGTTCTGATAAATTACCTATAAAAAATTGAGATTCTTTAATAATACTAACTGTTTTAGATAAAAAATTTATGTTAGTAATTTTTAAATTATCAAAAGAAACTGTAAGATTTTTGCTAGAGCTATAGTCTACTGTATTGATAATCATAATGATTTAGGTTCTCCAGATAAACCTGGACCAGCTGGAGCATACGGAGCATCTGGTTGACGAATAGACATTATACATAATTGGGCCCATTGATCCGCCTCATTATACGAAGACCATGATTCTCCATTAGGCCAATTAGGTTGGTTAATAATAGGAATATTATTACCAGATATATAAATATTAACATTATAAGAATTTTGATCAATAGTGTATACTAAATTCATAATATCTCCTGATATAATTAAGAATTAAAAACTATATTATTCCAATTATTATTTGAAATAGATCTTTGAGTCCATGTAATACCATTAGGTGATGTCATAACTATTGCTCCGGTTGAGATAGCTACAAAATTATTATTACCATAAACTATATCTTTCCAGATAGCAGATATTGCTAGTCCCGTATTCCAATTTATCCCATCAGTAGAATATGAGGTAATTGAGCCATTGGATACTAAAACAACATATGTATTATTACCATAAGCTAAACATTGCCATAAATCAGCGGTCGGTAATGTTGTTGAATACCAATCAATACCATTAGCGCTATATAATACAGTATCAGAATTAAATGCTATGAGTATAAATAGTCCATTGGCATATATTATCTCTCTCCAATCTCTTGAGACTGGTAGTGATCTTTGTGTCCATGTTATAGCATCATTTGATGTTGCTATTGTTGAAGAATTACTAATAACAGCCACATAAGTATTATTCCCATAAGTTGCTAAACCCCAATTGGTATTTGGTAATGTAAAAGTATTCCATGATATTAAATCAGAAGAATATAATCCGGTTGAACTATTAGCAAATATTACATATTTATTATTTCCATATATAATTTTATTAAATAGATTATTTGGATGAGTTATATTATAGCTATTATTGTTCCATAAAGAACCATCTGACGATGTATCGTAATTATTACTATTATATGCCACACAACAATAACCAGCGTGTCCATATGCTAAACCTATCCATGATCTAGAATTGCTAAAAGAACCAATAGTCCACGATGATCCATCGACAGACCTAGCATTAGAAGAACCGCTAGATGATGATGCTACAAACAGTGGGCTTATAGATGGCGTCGCAGTGGGTGTCGCTGATGGTGTGTTTGTTATGGTAGGTGTTGCTGTTCCAATTACAGGTATAAATTGAGGCACAGGAGATGCTGTGGGTGTTTGTGTGGAGGTGGGCGTAACTGTTGGTGTTGTGGTATTAGTGGGAGTAACAGAATTATCTTCAATACAATAAATGATTCTATTATTAAGAGTTGATTTAAGAGATGCTCCTTTATATAAAACTTTTATATTTTCATTATTATAAATATTAGGATTATATAATAATTGTCCTAGATAAACTTCCTGGCACAAACTTTTGCTAGGAGTAGGAGTTACGGTTTTAGTAACAGTATTAGTTGGAGTTAATGAAACCGAAACTGTAACCGATGGGGTAACTGTTGGTGTTTTGGTGGGTGTTTTTGTAGGAGTACGAGTAACCGTTTTTGTTGGAGTTACAGTTGTAGTTACGCTAGGAGTAGGAGTAATAGTACTAGTATTACTAACCGTGATAGTAGGAGTAACTGTATTAGTTACACTAGGAGTAGGAGTAATGGTGCTAGTATTGCTAACTGTAATAGTAGGAGTAACTGTGGGTGTGGGGGTGACAGTTGGAGTAATGCTAGGAGTAGGAGTTGGACTTAAACAATTATTCGGATTATTAACAGTATTATTAGCAATTCCTTCTGAGTTACTAGTGATATTATCAGGAACAATATCGTTTCTAGTAGCATAAATATAGTATCCTCCAGTAGAGTTTTTAGAAGAATCATAATAAGCAGCTTTATGCCATTCGTCTCTATTTGGTATCCAATAACTTATTTTATTGCTAATAGTAACCGATGGGATAGGAATTGGATTGGTAAAATTTAAAAGATAAACTCCACTCTCTGTGCTATTAGTGGTTAGGGTACCTGGACTAGGTTTGTTATTACTTAACCAATTAACATATCTTGCCGCATCATACCAGTTAACAAAAACTACCGGCTTATCTCCCATATTGTTTTTGACAGTATATGAGATATTTGGACTGGTTCCTAGTTGTTGTATTCCCCCATAAACACTTGTTGTTAGTTGTGTATTAAAAGGCCAAATTGGACTACTGCCTAATCTAGTATATAAATTATTTTGATGATCACGAGCCACACTATTTAAAAAAATAGCATACTCAGTATTGGTTATAGGATATTTGCCAATTTTAAAATTATAAGCTACGCTTCCTAAATTATTTCTAGAAATATCACCAGAATTACTAACATCAGATACTAATACAAAATTACTGTCAGATATTCCTGATGCTGAGCATATTCTGAATCCCCTATCGCTTGACCCTAAAGATGATAAAAAAATAGTATCGGTTAATCTGGTCAAACTACTTAAATTAGATGACCATGATCCTCCGTAAATTGTGATGCTAGATGAGCTTTGATAGTCTATTATTTCCCAAACATTACCATTTTGATCAAATGTTCCGTAATAACTTGGTCCTCCGTTACTTCCTACGCTAGTAACGTTCCCATTTTGGCCGTTCCAATCAGCATTTTGATCATAATTAGCACTATTACAATTTCCTAAAAAAGAATAACTGGGAAAAGATGACATTAATAACTCACGATCTAATGGGAAATTCCTATAATCAGATAGTTATTACATACACCAACACTATCTATAAGAATATAGTATGGTTGGTTAGCTCTTTCCTAAAGTAATCAAATATTAAGAGTTTTTATTAATTAACTTATTATATAGAATAAGGGTTAATACTGCTCCAACAGTACCAGCAAATAGTCCGGCTGGGGATAATGAACTATATGAGCCTATTAAATACAAAAGAGCCCCGCCCATATATGAGCCAGCTACTCCTAAAGCTACAGTTTTTACAAATCCAAAATTCTCATCACCCGGAACAATACTCTTGGCTATACTGCCTACAAATAAACCATAAACGCACCATACTAATAAACTAAACATTTGCTGCCTCCACTAAGGTTTTAATATCCTCGTCCGTGAGAGTTTCTCCATGCTCTAACAAACTATTTACTATAGATAATGAATATTTATTATAGTCATCTGGTTTCATTTCTCGTCGTAATATTTTTTTTATTCTCATTTTTGTAAACCACCCTCTACGAACACTATATTCTTTTAGCTGAGAACCATAGATATTATATTTATCACTAGATGAGCAATCTTTCGGCAGTTTATTCTTGTTACACTCTTGTAAAATACGTACACAAGTTAATATTACGCTAATAATCATTAAAATGGTTAAAGGATCAAAACTATAATTTTCATTTTTAGGTAAAGAAGTTTTATTTAATACTTTTAATGCTATATTTTTAAGATCATTATTATTCATAGTATAGATTATTTCTTTCTAATAGGACATTTGCCATCTACACAATCTGATCCTGGAGCTTTTGGAGCAGCAACTACTTGGCCTTTTTCTGGTTCACAATAAGAACATTCTATTCTTTTTATCTTATCCCCACTCATATACCATCCTTTACCCTTACACACAGGACAGTCTTTACGCTTGTATTTAATAATACCCTCATCCTTATGCTTGCTTTTAATAATGCCCCCCACAAGAGTTACAGGAGCGGTTGTGGAACCATAATAACCTGAACCGAAAAATAAAAATGAAGCAATTAATGAGCCAAATAAAATTTTATTCATATTATTTTCTCCATGGTCGTGGAATTATATTATCTATAGTGTCCACTATTTTTTTAAGAGGCTTTTTCTTTTCTGGCTTAACTGGTGGAGGAGATAAGGGGGTGTTTTTAGGAGATAGTTTAATTATTAAATTCACTAATCTCTCAATAACACTGATTACTAGATTAACTAGTGCTCGAACTTGAAGACGTTCTCTAAGATTCATAAAATATTCCTTATGGTATATTTATACTATATTATAATACACCACTTTAATATTTTAAGAATTATAGATAGTCAAATCCGTAGTCTGGTAGTTTTTGTGGTGGGAACCCGTCAAAGTTGCTAATAGCATATGATCCGTTATGTTTTATCATACCATCTAAATCTTCATAAGTTATCATAAAACATCCTACTGGTAATTTACCCCAAGATGGATCCCCTCCAGCGCACCAATCTCCCCAGCTATTGCCTATTACGGCCCCCTTATTATTACTATAATCATCTATACCTATGAGGCTGAGCGCATGCATCCATGTTCCCTGTCTTCTACAAAATCCATTTTTATCTCTTCTATTACTAAATCCATAGCTACTACAAATAGTAACACCATAACCATTAGATATAGCATCTATAGCCTCATCAACAGTTCGTATCAAACTAGCAGTCTTCATTTGATGCTTTTGTGCTAGCTTTAAGATTTTATCATTAGCTCCTCTACCGTCACGATTCGCCCCAATCCTACTGTCATATTTAGATAGATCTATAATTCCTGCATAATTTTTTCTTACCAAAACTCCGCCAATTCTTGTTACAAAATCAACAGCCCTAGCACAACTCATACCGGCCCCGCTGTGACCACGACTTAGATATGTTATTTCTGTTGCTCCTCTTGCAATCCAGCTTTCTTTTTCATTATTAATATCTATCTCTACCGCTCTACTAACATCACAAACATTTCTAACGCTATGGCTCACGCAATCAGAATCTGTCTGGCGCTCACTAAAAGCCCCCTTATCAAATTTTAAATATGACATAAAAGGTAGGCTTAATTTACCCTTGCCACTATTTTTTAATTTCTTGCTTGAATCTCCAAAATAAGGATGTTTAGATTGTTCTAATAAATATTCATATATTGCTTCTTCCCATAAACAACCCTTAAAGCCATTATTATATTTATCGTATAATTCTTTTGGAGTATATCGTGCCATTATTTACTACCCTCATTGTAAGCCCAAGCTAAAGCATTAATACCATCTACAGCTTTGACTCTTAATTCTTTTGACAAAGAAACATTATCATCCCCAATACTTGCTACTATAACATCTTGACTTTCTTTTTTAAGATCTTTATATTTACCTTTTATATCTAGTCTAAGCATGGGTCCGGCCAAACTATTAGCTTGACGAATTTCATCAGTGTTTTTTATTGTTTCATCTTCACCATCTAATTCAACCAAGCGCCCCAAATCTAACATAAGATCACGCAATCTTTTAAAATCGCTCTTAGAGCCACCGTATGATTTTACTAAATTTACCACTTCATCAGCTTCTTTTTTAACATTTGGATCACTTGGTGGTAATAGTTCCATCACATCTACAACAACTGGATTATTAATATTTACTAATGTTCCAATTTTATCTCCGACTAATCCCCAAACTACTAATAATGCTCCAATAGCTAATAAAATTTTTGTTATATTATTGTTCATGAATTTTCTTTCTTTGAGCAGACCGTGGGGCTTAAGTATGGGAACATTTGATCAGCAACTTTTACAGCTTCTGTGCAACCGCTACTTACTGCTAAATCTCGTGTTTGTTTCCAGCTTACGACCAGTTTAAAAAATAAATCATCACTATCAATAGTAGCTTCTTTAGTAACGACTGGTGCTACTACAAAATCATTATTTTTATTAGAAACTGAACCCAACATCTTTTTAACATTATCAACCAAGCTACCGAGTAACTTTTGTACAGGACTTAGTTTATCCTTAAATAAGACCCATAATACCAAACCGGCGCCCGCATAAAGAGCCAAATCCGTTGTGCTCAAACGACTACTAAATTCTTGAAAAGTTTCTGTAAAATTCATTTTATCCTCTCTTATTTGTCTGAAATTTTTGGTTTAACATCAACAAAAGCATTGACCGAAGCTTTGGGATCAACAAATACTCCGGTATTCCTAAAGGTGGTAACCATAGCATCAATTGTTGCTCCCACAAGCATCATAAGAAAACTTTTAACACTCCTATGTATAATAGGCTCTAAAAAGTTTGGCACAAAGGGGATATCTACTACTATAAATACACCATCATAAAAGTTGCTTAATATTTCCATAGCAGCAGCTTTTTTATCTTTGCCAGCTAAATCAACCGCTGTTTTTTCTATTAATTGAACTACTATAGCTACTGCTAGTTGTAGTATTTTCCAAGCTTCTGCTATTGCTACAACTTTAACTTCATTTAGTGCTTTTTTTGCTTGATCTATTAGTTTTTGTAGTTCTGGATTTAATGTTTCTTTTAGGTTTGTCATCTTTTTTTTCTCCCCAGATTTTTTTGATTTCACTACGACCTTTTACATATCTATATAATACTGTTAATTGACCAATAATCAATATAACAGCCTCAATACCTCTGCTACCTTCCATTATCAGATCATCTTTTTGATTATGATCATCTAATAAACCCACTAAATATAAACCACTAAACAAGAAGCTTACAGCAGTTACCCAAAACTCACTACTCTTCCAACCTGGTTTTAACATATTTATTACCCTTAATAGATTAAAGATAATTATTAATACACCATTATTCTAAAGGTTTATTTTGCTCCAAAAAAATCTCTACTACACTATTAACCTCTTCTTGACTAGGATGATGGTCAAACTTAAAAAACATAGTTTCTTTAGTATTTTCGTCTATAATAACTCTTGCCCTAAACTTACCACCCATATCAGTAATAATTTCAACTATTTCATAATTCATAAATTAACCTTAAACTTGAGTTATGCTAATATCGTCCACATAGGCTGTATGTGTTGTACCGCCCCAACACTCTGCTAATATTTCAACAACCCCAACCTCTGTTGGAGTAAATGTTAGTGTTACTTGTTCCCATGTATCTGCTGCTGCTGTCATATAGCTAGTAATGTCGTTAGATACTCCAGATATCTGACCTCCCTTAATTCTTAAACCTGTGGTTAAAGCAATATTGGAACGTCTCATCCATGCTCGCACAGTAACTAAATTATTAGCCGCTACTGCTATTTTAGCAATAGCAAAATCTAATGGATAAGAGGATGATCTGAATGTACTAGTAGGACTCAAAGCCCAAGATATACCAGAATTACTATATCTTATAGAGATATTGCTTTGTATAGTCCCATAATCTGTAACAATCAAATGGTTATTGGATGAATTGTCATGACTATGAGAATAAAATCTACTATTGCTAAAACTAGCAGCACTAGTTCCTGTAGTAAATTCATTAGATTCATTGATTAATAAATTATATGCATAATTATTATTGCCGCTTTGTAAGTTCACAGAAGAGGAGACAGCATTAGATGTGGTACAATTTTGTATTCTATTATTATTAGAGCCAAAAGTAAATAATAAGTTATTGTTATTAGCCAAGTTAAATGTACAAGATTTAATAGTATTATTGAATGCTCCATAAAAATGCGCACCCGCACTAGTTTGAGCATCAATATTGCAATTGGAGACGGTGTTGTTGTGTGCTAGTTCTAGATATATACCAGTAGTATTATTGACTATAGCAGAATTATTAATTGTATTATTGCATACATTACCGATTAAAGTATTACTACCATTAAAATAAATACCAATACCGCTATTACTATATAATTTACAATTATTTAAAACCACAAAAACCGCAAAATTAGTTAGTTGAAATCCGTTAGCATTACCAACTATATAATCAATATTACATATCACATTTGTATTAGGGCCAAAAATAACATTATTCAATATATAAGATCCAAATATATTATTGAAACTACAAGATATAACATTTAAAGTAACATCTGTAGCAGAGTTAAAATTACATGATACTCCACCATAATATCTAATAAAAGCACATTTATTTAAACTAAAAAATCCCCAATTACTGTTGCTGATACCAATACCATTCCCGTTTCTACCATCAAACCAAGTTTCTAAGGATTGCGTACTCATATTAGTTCTATCCCATCCAAATTGATAACTAATAATATTACCACTAGTTCCCCCTTCATTTATAGTTAATCCTCCTCCAGCTGCGCCACTAGCTAATGGGGTTTTGATAGTTTCTCTTTTAAAAGTTGTAACAGTTTCACTAACTCCATAATATCCTCTATTATTTGCTGAAAATGGTGCTATATTATGCACGCCGTCCAACATAACTCTGGTGCCGTTTATACTTTGAATAGCCCACCATGTTTCATTAGCTGTATTTTTACCTAACAGAGAAACTAAACTTAAGGAATCTGAGCTAGACGAAGCTTTGCAGGCAATAATATTGCTTAACAAAAAGGTTTGCGCTCCTCTATCAGTATCCACGTACAATGCAATACTTTGAATATTACTATTCATAGCAGAACCAAGATCTATGGTGATTGGAGTCCAATAATTTAATACTGCTAATCCTTCTATATTAAATGTATGAGCAACAGTGTCTCCATTGGTGTCTGTACATAATCTTAAACTTATATCACCAGCAACAGTTACTGTTCCTGCGGTTTGTTTAATCCAGAAACTAATTTGTTGATATCCGCTTAGGTTAAGTGAGCCTGTGCTTTTAAAAGCTGCTTTGCCGGTAGTAAACGCCGCGCTAACTGCTATGCTATCACTAGAATCTCCTTCTTTTGTATCAGACGTTGATAAAGAAGTTGTAACATTAGTAGCTGCTGTCCATGCTGTTCGTCCATTACCAACATTGCCAAAACTAGCAATATTTTGTGTTAATGATGATGCTAAATTAACAACAGTATTATTTCGTAAACGCACTGTTCCGCTAGCTCCACCAGTACCATTTCCCGTAGATCCATTTAAAGTAAATGTTGTAGACCCAGTTACTGTAATATTCCATGTGCCGTTAGCATTGGTATTAGTAGTGTGACCGGTTATAACAACAGTATCTCCTGTAACATAACCATGAGCAGATGAGGTGGTGATGGAGATGGGATTAGGGGACGCAGGATTAGTGCTACTGCTAATATTGATTGTGTTTGCTAATTTTCCGCTAGTCCAAGTTCCGTTGATTCCTAAACTGGTTGGAGCAGGACTTCCCATGATTCGTATGGTGTCTCCCGGAAGTGTGCGGACGGCAGTTGAACCGCCGGTTGTTTTCCATCTGCCTCCGATAAAATATTGACGATCAACAGTTTGATTAGCTAATGCCGTACCTCCCGATGGTATAGCAGCTATGGTTAAGCTTGTGCTACTTATCCAAGCAGTAATTTGATAAACAGCATATATAGTTCCATTAAAAATGCTAATATATTGATTGATTAAACTACCATCATTCGGAAAATTAGCTGTAGCTGCACTAAATGTTGTCGATGATATCCTGCCGTCGGTTCCAGATGCCAATAGTGCAAAACTAGTGCCACCATAATTATCATTACCATTTTCGTAATCTATAAATAATATAGCCATAATTATCTTCCTATTGAATTATTAAAAACATTCATAATGTTGTAGAAATTTGTGAACTTCTAATGGCTATAGCGTTTGCATGACCATAAAAAGGTTGCCCATTATAAACAATATCTAAACTTCGTGTGTCTTGAAATTTTGAAACAACATTAACAAAAGGCTGACCATTATAAACTCTGTCTAAACTTTGAAGAGAAGTTTTATCGGGTAGTTTGTTAACATTAACTACTCTAAATTTTCCGTTACTATAATTAATTTTGAAAGTGGGCATTATACATTTCTCCTAAGAGAAGTTTGAAATGTTTGTAATGCGTTATAATAAGCCGCGACTTGCGCGTCGGACATGGAAAGACCGATGCTGTACGCCAGAATCCGCGACGGCCAGAAATTCTGAAGGGAGTTAGAAAAGTTGTAGACGAAAATTCTAAAATCAAACGACGATGCGACTGAGTTTGCGGTCAGGTTGTTAGTGGAAACAGAAGATCCGTTTTCGTACAGCGTCAATGAGGTCGATGACGTTCTCGTGACTAGATAATGCCCAGATTGCCTACCAATACTCACCGCCCGCCCGGAATCGCCGTATGTACCCTGAATAGCAGACTGCCCTGAAGGCCGCTCCAACGTATATAACGCACCGGGTGAAAGTGTTCCTGCTCCCATGATTCTAGCAGATGTTGTGCCGGAAACAGACGGTATATAAGCGCTCATATGCCCTGTTGATGATCCAATTTGATCTGGTGTTAATCCTACTATTAGTTGTTTAGCCAGTCCGTCTCCTTGTAATCCTCCAGTACTTCCGGTTTCAATATAATCGCTGCTAACAAATCCTACATTTTGATCTATACTATAGCCAAAGCCAACAGCAGGAATGGCTATGGACGAAACATTAACAAACAAAGGAACCAAACAAGATGCTAAATTATTTCCACAAAATAAATTCAGTCTATAAAATTTATTTCGCAATCCGGCAGAATCTATACTATTACAGAACGTGTTTAGAGCAGCTATTGTTGTGCTACTGGCACTTCCGCCAACTAAAGATATAGTATTTAACCAGCTAGTAACGTCAGGATGATTACCAACTATTCCATCGGTTCCTATTGTTTTAATATTAAATGACATGATTAAATAAATCCATTATTCTGGAGCTATGGGCCATGGTATAGGTCCATCATTATTATAATGGGCTGGTAAATCTCTCAGAGATTGTCTATATGAAGCCCATTCTTGTCTTTTACTTTCTGAAAGAGAAACATCGTTCATTTGAGTCCAGTCTGATAAGGACATAAGAGCATCTCTGATATGTCTCAGATAGGACATTTTATCTTCTGGTGGTGGATTATTTGCACAATATATAATTAATTTTTTAACAATTTGTGAACAATTCGATACCGAAATAGTTCCATTTTCATAACTTATCGATGAATCTAAAGGTAGACCCATTGCATATAGATCTTCCCATTGTATTGGTGGATTTTTCATGGTTGATAAAACTGTACCCTTTCTGCCGTTATTACTAAACCATTATTAGCAGCATTAGTGGTGGCTCCTGTGGTAGCACTAATTTGACAACATGGATATTGAGAAAAACTACTCCAATTAAATACTAAACCAGTTAATCGTAATCTTAAAATTTTATTAATATACCATTCAACCGTGCCAGAAGGAGAATAGTAGATAGCAACTTTATGCATTTGCCCACCCTGTCCTCCTCCAAGATCCCCTTGGGTATATCCTAATGATGTTATTTGCCAGCTCGGTGTTGAACCTTCATATCTAAATGCATACCATGATCCATCGCCCTGTATTTCAAAACCCACAGCTGGACAAGTAGCTTCTCCAACAGTAGCTCCTGAACTAGCAGTATTTACATTTTGCCATTGTTGATAAAGGCCAAATTTTAATTTAGATGTAGATGTGGCACTCCATAGTTGTGGTGTGATAGTAGCACTTACCGCCCATGTAGAAGCAAAAAATTTTTGCCATAATGTTCTGGTCGCCGATGTTACCATTCCTCCAGCACTAACAAAATTTCGTACACTAGCAGCAGAGTTGGCTACCGTAGTGTTCGCTGTTGCATAACAATACATTCCAGAATCTTGTACAGACGTGACTCCGCTATTCAAAGTGGACGTACTATTCAAGAGAAGCTGCAAGCCATGTCCCATTGATAGTGCCCTAGAAACCATAGAATTGCCTATACCCATTTCATTATTATTGCTTATTCGTATCCAGTTATATCCATCGAATATAAATTGTACTATCATTTGTTCTGGAAGACCACCAGTCGGAGCAACGTATAGTGTGTTTCCCGAAGAACTATTAATAATTGATAAATCTAATGCTGCTGGTGAAAATACTAAGGTTCCAGGAAGATAAATACTGAAAGTGACTATATATCCAGGCTTAAAACCTTTGCCATCGAGAAAGATTATATTAGCATAAGGAGTAGAAAGTGCTGAAGAAACCGGATAAACAGAAACATAATGACTATTGTATCCATATTGAGGATTAACAAATGCAGTATTCAAAAAATTAGAAGATGGACCAGCGAAATTAATATTTTGAAAAAATACTGAGTTTGTATTTGATGGAATATTATT
>Ga0214923_10000785_pt1 | contig 46948 bp, 42 predicted proteins | sample LL1510_MetaG_FD_177993 | JGI IMG/M metagenome (GOLD analysis project Ga0214923, IMG submission 177993) | Freshwater microbial communities from Lake Lanier, Atlanta, Georgia, United States - LL-1510 | ecosystem: Environmental > Aquatic > Freshwater > Lake | place: USA: Georgia | collected...
TGGCCGTCCATTTCAGGATCAGACAATGGGGAAGAGGCCCGTATACCGGAATTCAAATGGACGGCCACGGCCATCATACCCACCCCCCTTGACCACACCGAATTACAGATCGATTTTTCATCTGTCGGGTCCCGACGTGATAGCATGTACTCGACGCAGCGACTATCGGAATACAGCCTGACTCATATGGCACTCACGACTCAGTGGTCGCGCCACTGGTCATCATTTATACGACTCTCCAACGTATGGGATACGCAATACGAACTGGCAAGCGGATACACGACAATGGGCCGGAGTATCCTCGTCGGGATAACGTTTAGGGTTGATTCGATCTGAGCAAGGTCCCAGGGCTGACTTTTGAATTAAATGTGCCGTCCCGGACGACCCACTGACCGCTGACGAATACATGCCGAATCCCCCGTGATGCTTGATTCGGATGTTGATAGGTGGCCCAATCGTCCAGGCGTTTGGGGTCGATTACCAAAAGATCGGCGTCCGCCCCCACCCGAAGGACCCCCTTATTTTTTAGCCCCGGAATGGCGGCGCTCAATTCCTGCGCCGGATGGTAACTTAACTTTTGAAACACTGTGACCCATTGCCACTTACCAGTATCGATCACCCACCGTTTGGGTACGCGGGCAAATGTTCCAGTAAATTGAGGCCGCGGCTCGGCGGCCCAATTGGTTTCAGATCCAACAAAGGAATGACTATCCGTCATGGCTTGCTCGACAATCGAATTGGGGGTCAGCATGGCAATCACCGACCCCGTCCACCGAGCCTGACGGGAGGATGCCAGTCGCAGGGGCTCGCCGGTGTCATAACTAACGAGGCGGACTCCAGGTAAGCGGATCCACGAATAGGATGGATCAGATGGTCGCATTAACCGTCCATTATACGGAGCGAATGAGTAATATAATCGTGGGGCATTGGATGGTGTACCCAGGGCCCGAAGCACCTCATGGCTCCATATGTGAGAGTGGACAAACAACTGTTGGACCAGGAGAATCGCCTGATTGCCTTGGGATAATTCGATCAATTGATGCCATTTCGAATCGTCGGCTGGCCCAGTCATTGGGGGGAGTTTAATGCTTAGAATGGCATGATATCGTTGGGCTAGATCAATCAGCGGATATAACTGAAGACCAAACTCGCGGCCGTCATTCGGTGCCGTCCAGACAATCACGGGATATCCTTGGTCAAGGCGTTTCGACACATCCGTAATCCATGCCGTAATATTTCCCGAAGCGAGCGACTGGCCATTTCTGAATTCCGATTCATTAATGCCAAGTGCCACATGCACAAATAATCGTCCCAGACCCTTCACCTGGGACCCCACCAACCCCACTTCGCCATCGATAACCGTGGTCACACCCATTTTAAGCGCCATTTCCTGATCATATTTTCGTCGTACCGAGGAATCGACATCGATAAAGCCTGGGCCCACGATACATCCTTTGGCTGGAATTTCGAGACGCCCGTTCATGGGTAATTCGGATATGGCGGTAATACGACCGTTATCAATGCCAATATTTCGGACGACTTCAGTACCGGATTCAGGATCGATCACCCGACCGCCAGCGATCACAACATCATGCGTCGAATGGAGGTACCACCCCCAACCAATCCCCACTACCCCGACCATTAATATTACCGCAACACCCAATAAGGACAGATCGAGAAACGATGCCAATCGTTGCCGCCACGGCGCCATCACTGACCCACCGCGTCGATGGCGCGTGCCAACCCGGGACATCCCCTGGCCTCGGATTGCAATGCTTCTTCAGATTCCCAAATTTCGGGCCAATCGGGGTAGGTCCGACATGCCTTCGGCCGGTAGTGATAGACCGAGCACTCATCCCGATGATTTAAAAAACATCGTGGTCGATGCGTCGGGGTGGAAATAAATTCCCATCCATTGGCAGAAATAACGTATCGTGCACGAAATTCATCCGGCGACAGGTCCAAATGAGCGGCCATGGCCAGAAGTTCCGGCAAATTTAGGCGCACCCACCCCGCCGCACGGCAGCAGTTCCCACTGGATTGGCAGGAAAATTGGGACAATATCTCTGATTTTCGGGAAATCATGAATTTACTATACCGTGTATCCATTTCGGTCGACTAGACGGGGTGACGTGCCGATGTAACACGGAAAGGCACCGCACGATTCCGGCCCGGTAACGGATATGTTACGCTGTAGGATTATGACTGTTTGCGAGTATGTTCCGCTTTCGATAATCCCGTCGTTGGTGAACGAATTTATATTTCAATTTAAAAAAGCCGAACCGTTAATTATCAAACAACCCGGTTACATTTCCCACCGATTAATTCAAAATCAAGTGGCGCCAAATCGGTTTATTTTACTTGTAGAATGGGACACAATAACATCTCACACAGAAGGATTTCGAAAATCTGAAGACTACGTATTGTGGAAACACCTTCTCCACCATTTCTACGAACCCTTTCCAACCGTCTCATATTACACGGTGGTTTAGGCATGGACTCGTTGAGTTTGTAATGTTATCAATAGGTCTGGCTATAATATTTTAACAAATAATAATTTTTTGGCGTTTGTGACTATCCGTTGCATTCAGAACGCATTAACTTAAACACATTGGTTTGGGCTGATTGAACCCTGAATTTTTGCCTCTAATCCACGGTCTGCCTCAATCATCCAAATGGTCGAACCCATCCCCCCTCAACCCCTGATATCTATTCAATCACCCAACGCTTCAAAGTAGCCGCCGCATGAGTCAACGAATACTGCCGATCCAAAAACTCACGCCCCTTCGCGCCCATGCGGCGTCGATCATCTGGAGTCATGCGGCTCGCGAGCATCATCACTGTCACGAGCCGATCAACGTCTCCCGGTCGGATCACCCATCCACATCCGCAGTCCTGAATAACACGTGCAATTTCGGATTCATCGGACATAACGGCAATAATCGGTAATCCGGCCGCCATTAACCCAAATGTTTTTGAGGGTACCGATAAGCCCTCTTGCCCTAATTTTAATGTGACTAATCCCACATCAAAACTGCCTAAAACCGCGCCCAATTCCTCGCGCGAAACGTAGCTATGAAATTGGCAGCGAAGGTTAACCTCTCGGGCCAGGCGGATGATGGCCGATTTGGCGTAGCCCTCCCCGATAAACACACAGTGAGTCTGATCCGGGTCCAACTGGGCCGCCGCACGTATCAGGGTGTCAAAGTCATGAAAACGCCCCATATTTCCCGAATATCCAAATACACACTTCCCCCCCGTGGACCATCGATCGGTGCCACCCCGATCTGCCGTCGGCGTAATCTGACGATCGTCGGCCCAAACATGCATCCGACACAGTTTGGCGCGATCGGTCGGCGATAATTGGCTCCGGATAAGGGTTTCCATGCACCGACCAATGACAATAATTTTCGTCGCCCGATGGAAACACCATTGGTTGGCCATCCGCCACAGCCGGGCAATCCCCCCATTGGGAGCAATCACGCCCGCCTGAATACCCGTTTCCGGATACACATCAAATATGACATAAATCATTTTTATGGGTCTGATGAGCGATATTACAGCGGCAATCACGGCCAAAAATGGCGGATTGGTAAACACGAGTACTGGGCAATCCACCCGACGCCGGACTAACTGCCAGACCACCGACATGGAGTACGTCAAATGGTTCACTAATTTTCCCACCAGGCTGAGTTTGGAAAATCGGGTCCCCCAGACCCGTTGAATAGTGATACCTCGATAATGGAGTCGTTTGGGCACCTGCGTGCGCCGATCCGTGACTGTCATCGGCCCAGCAATCACCTCGACCGACATCCCTTGTCGCACCAACTCTTCGGCCAACTCAGTAACCGTCTGCCCCGTCGATACAAGCTCGGGATAGACCAGCTGACACAATATCAATAGGTCGGGCATTACAACATATCGGCCGCAAGCGATGCGACTTCCGAGCGCTCACTTTTAGATAAAAAGATATGCCCGGTCAGTCGATGACCTTTCAACCGTTCGGCCGTATAACTTAATCCATTCGAGTTGGCATCCAAATAGGGGTTATCGATTTGTTCGGGGTCACCGGTCAGCACAATTTTGGTACCCTTGCCCACCCGGGACACAATGGTTTTTATCTCATGGGGTGTCAGGTTCTGCGCTTCGTCGATAATGATAAATTGATTGGGAATACTTCGCCCACGAATATACGTGATCGCTTCGATTTCCAAAATTTCGGCGTCCAATAGATAATCAATCTTATCCCTTGATTTGGACTGAGACGACATTCCATTTTTGTCAGACTCTTTCGATCCATCATCCTTGTGTAAAATAAACCGCAAATTATCAAATATCGGCTGCATCCAGAAATTCATTTTTTGATCTTTAGTACCTGGCAGATATCCAATATCTTTCCCCAATGGCACAATCGGCCGAGCGACTAGTAGTTTTTCATAGCGAGGATGTCGGCCAATCACGCGCTGCAACCCGCACGCCAACGCAATGAGTGTTTTTCCGGTACCCGCTTGCCCAATCATGGTGACCAATTTGATATCGTCATTCAGCAGCAAATCAAAGGCAAATTGTTGCTCCATATTCAGACCTCGAATACCCATGGCTTCTAAGTCCGTCGTCAACCGAACGAACGAATTCGACGATTTATCATATTTTGCCAGTGCCGTTTGAGTCGAATCTTTCGCTTTTAACACAACGTATTCGTTCTCGAATAACGTGGACTTACTCGCCATTTTTCCGGCTTGGTATAAGCTCAAAATATCATCCGAACTGACACTGACTTCCCGCCACCCCCGGTACAACTCGGAATATTCAACCAACTGCTTTTCATAATCTTGGCTTTGGATTCCCAAGGCTTCGGCTTTAATACGAGCATTAAAATCCTTGGAAATAAAAAACACGGGTTCATTCCCTCGTTGGTGATACTCCCACGCTACCGACAATATTCGATTATCGGGATTGGATATCTCGGTGAGAGGATACGGAGGGGTTAGATCCGGATTACCTAACGCAATGACCAAATACCCATTATTTTTAAGTTTAGCGCCCCCTTTCAATGCGCCTTTTCTGAATATACGATCCATTTCACGGAGGACTTGGCGAGCGTGAATTCCAATTTTATCGTTAAATCCTTTGAATTTATCCAATTCCTCAATCACTGTGATGGGGACCACGACTGTATTGTCGCTAAACGAAAATAGTGCCGCTGGATTATGTAACAATACATTTGTATCTAAAATAAATATTTTACCGCTCATGGTGAGTACTCCTAATTTTGTTCAATAACACGATTGCCAACTTGGATACCTTGAATCATCGCGTGATCGCCACGTTGACGAACCAGCAAATAAATCGCTCCGTGTTTCGGCGACCGCCCATTTCCGAATGCCTCTTTGACGATCTGCTTCGACTCATCGTCTAAGATGACCCGACGGAACGGGGGGGCGATAAAAAAATTATTACCATTCGCCGATTTAATTGTCAGGCGAAAGTACGGCTGATTGGATCTGGGCCGATCCGCCGATATCGCCCACTGGGTTCGCTTGGGATCCACCGCCACTACGATCACTTGATCACCAACAGACATCGGTTGGCGGGACGGAAACGAGTGGCGAAATACCTGGGGAATAAACTCAAAATATGCACCACGAAAGGGGTCAAATGGATCGATAGGGTCGATAGCCAGTTTAATCATCTCGCCATAGTGCAGGGTCCATTCCGACTCAATAATGTGGACCAGCATCACACCCAACTGCAGTCCAATCGCCACAACAAGGACCGCCATCGGAGTTGCCACATCAGTCACCCGGTCGAGCCAGGCGCTTAGAATAAGCCTTATTTTTTTAACCATGCCCATCCATTCACCCGATAACCAACGGCGACAAGAATCCCACCTAATAATAAAAATTCCGCGGCGCGGAGCCCTAACGACACATTGGCACTCACGAATTGTGTGACCATCGTGAGAAGAAATCCAATCGTCCCACAATGGATCCACCACCGGCGTTGGGAAACGATGCCAAATCTGACAGCCGCCACCAACGCAGTAATCAGCTCGAATAATACTGCCGTAGGAAGCATCCAACTGGGAATAAACTTGTGAGCGACCATTCCCAAAATAAAAACGATGCCCGGCACAATTAATAACCAACGAAACCAATGCCCCTTCGTCACGGAAAAAATGGCTAATTGAACACCAATAATGGCACCAAGGACGCATATATAGGCAGGATCACTGACAACCGAAAACTGGACCCATTCATCCCAAACAGACGGGATAGTCCCCAAAAACAGTGTCATTAACATGCCAATCAACGACATCCCCACGAGCGGTCGACGAAAGGCCAAATCCGAGCGACTCACGGCCAGAGTCCCGATTATCGTCGCCCAAATCATCGCTGGAAAAATCAAAAATGCGGACGGGTGTATCCCCTGAGCCACCCAGATTAAGGTTGTACAAAATCCAATACTCGTCGACCATGCCAAAATCTGCTTTGTCCAATCATTGGCGGTTGAAAACACCAGATCCGGAACCGCCAACATGGCCACCGACAAGGCCAAAATGACGCATCGGACCCCAAAAGAGCCGGAATCAATCAATGCAACATTCAATAATATTCCAGTTCCAACAACCCACGAAATTGATCGTGTCAGCAATACCACTGGAAATGTACCCAGAACAATGGATATAAAAAAAACACCCATCGAATACGGGATATTATAAATTTGCCCGATTAGAGCCAATGCCAACACCGTAGCCAATAAATTTGCCGAGGCGGCTAATTCTCGCCACACAAGCCGACGCTCATTGAACGTAATGAGCGCTAACAACCCAATCCAGGACCCCATTAAAGGGAGAAGTGAGAGCAATATTCGGAGAAACTGATCTAAATCTTGCCAGCAGTTTGCGATCACAAGAACGGTTCCAAGAAGTAAGGAAAAAATTCCCAGTACCGACCACACCAGTGACGAGATAAATTTACGCCCTGCCGGAAAGGCAGCGGTTACATACCGATTTCTGATGGCCTCACCTTGGTAAGGCGATATGATTCCTGATGACTGCCAGTCCTGGACCTGCCGAAAAAGCCAATGGATCCGAGGCGATCGCACGGCTATTCGAGTAATTCCCCACTTTTGGCCCATTGATCGCGGGGGACCTCATCAATTACCACGTAGGTCGCACTTTCCGGCTTTCCCGCCACGCGCTTCATCGTGTCGGTGATTTCTTTAACAATTTGCTCTCGCTGATCACGAGATAATTGACCAGCAACACGGACATTAATATATGGCATTATTTAATCATTTCCTTTTTCGGTGATTCCTCGATCGTCCGCTTAACTCGCCCCATTAACGCTGCGAGATCAGTCGGAAACGTATCGATTAAATCGGGATATACTATGAGTAGCGATTGAATTTTAGCGTCTTTTAATAAACCGTTAAACCTAACCATTGACTGTTGCTCGGGATTGCCATCCCCAGTCACCAAAATGAAATGCGACGCATCGTATTCCCCGGTTCGGATATTTTTGTGAAACTTCGGATCAATTTCACGGCTAGGGTACGAAAAAAAAGCCAATGTATTAGGAAATTTTTTAGGGTGCTCAAGACCGGCACGAATGGCCAGAGCCCCAGAGTCATTCATCCCAACCAATACCGATGTTAGGGTATCAATTTTGACTGTTCGATCCACTAACGCCCGCGTCGCCACAATTACTTGGGCCGCATCTGAGGTATTGCTTACATTAATTGATGGTATTACCAACATATAGCCCAACGCATCGGCAACGGGCTTCCAGACCATTTTTGCCGACGATCGGCTTCCCCCAGGTGCTATAACGATTAGGCAAGAATACCGGCTTTTCTGAATCTGGTGGGATGGATACAGTAATTCAACCGATGCCCCATTTGAGTTTAAGACGACCGTGGATGGATCAGGCTGTCCCAGGAGAGTGCCCGTCAATCCAACTAATGCGACGACGCTTTGGATGATTCGGTAGGTACGAGTGACCATTCAAAAACACGCTCCTCAAGTTCGAATATAGACAATTTGATCGTGGATGGTCGTCGATCAATCTTAAACGTTAAGTACCCTTCCTTATGATTATCGTCTTGTTCTTTTTCTTTCCACTTCGATGGTTTATAGGGTCGACCATCTACGGTTAAAATAGTGGTATCCAATATGTCGGACTGAACCGCGTCGGTATTCTGAAAACTCTCCATCAATACATGAAACACCACTTCACGCTCGTCGATTTTATTAACTCCGACTTCAATTTTCAGCGCATTCTGAATGGTGGTCAGTGGTTTCAAGTGATCGGTTTGCACGTTTACAACATCGAGTTCGTGAGACGGCGATGTCACCGATGGGGTCGATGCGGGAGTATGACTCCGATTCACACAAAATTTAACGGCACCACCCATCAGTAAAATGGCGGGGAGGTATAAAAAAAATACCCGACGCATCCGCTTATTCATTACCCAAGCACCTCGAGAATCTGATCTAAGCGAGTGAATTTTTCACGAGGCTTACCCAATTCAGTCCCTCGTTCCTTCTCAATTTTATCGATTTTTTTCCATTCTGAGTAAGTAATCCATCTCACACCGCGTTGGGAGAGAATCGCTTCCACCGCGCTAAGTTCCGGCTGTGAACAGGGACGCAAGCGTTCAAGGTCAGCTAAGAGAGTGGCAATAGTTTCAGTGCTGCACGGTTTATTGGTACCTAAAACCCCGCGAGGCCCCCGCTTGATCCAGCCGGCCACATAACATCCAGGCAACCCCACAATGGCGCCCGCCTGATGGGGAATCGTTCCTGACTTTTGGTCAAATGGCACACCCGGAATGGCGGTTCCCTTGTATCCAATGGATTTAAATATCAGCCCGGTATTTAGCCGAATTTTTTCGCCAGTACCCACCGCTTGTTGATGACCGGGGTCACCGATGAGATTATTTTTTTCAAGAATTATTTCAGACACTCGATCATCGCCACCAATTTCAACTGGCCCTTCTAGAAAACGGACTACAACCTGCTTTGAGCCCCCTCGTCGAGGGTTCGCGACATAGTCACGTAATACGGCCATGTTTTTTTTCGCTTTGTTATTGGTATCATCGTCTAATTCCGATTGACTGGCTGGATTGATCGCCATGTCAGACGGATCAATTACCACATCCACACCGTGAATTTCCCCAAATTCCTTTATTTCTAATTCAGTAAATGCGGATTGAACTGGCCCGCGGCGCCCCACCAAATGGACGGTTTTGACTTTACTGGTTGCCAATTTATTCAAAATGGGGTCTGGGATATCTGTTTTTCTGAGTTCATCGATGGGCTTCACTAAAATACGCGTGACATCAATCGCAACATTCCCTTGGCCAATGACAACAACGGATTCATGATTCAGGTCAAACTCCAAATTCTGGTAATCGGGATGCCCGTTATACCATCCAACAAATTCGGTAGCCCCGTATACCCCGGCTTTTGTTTCACCCGGAATGCCCAAGGTTCGGTCAGTCTGCGCTCCAACGGCCAGAATTACGGCATCGTAATATTGTTTTAGTTCATCGATCGTGATGTCCCGGCCAACCTCGACATTCCCAAACCACCGAAATCGAGTGGCATTGGCATCCGCGACTCGCTCATAATAGGCGCCCACACTTTTCATTTTCTGGTGATCGGGTGCCACCCCACCCCGTAGCAACCCAAAGGGCGTCGGTAAGCGATCAAAACTGTCGATGGATACATGAATCGCCGACTTAAACAAAGCATCCGCAGCGTAAAAACCGCTTGGACCTGACCCCACAATAGCTACCCTCAACGGTCGTTGTTCTGAACCCAATGGTGCCATAACTTATTCCTCGTCTATCTAAAATTTACAAAGGCCACGTGGATGCCATAATCATTATTGCGAACGGTATGCATGGCAGACTGTAGATCATCGATTGATTTTCCCGTTACACGCACTTGGTCCGATTGAATCTGGCTCTGGACTTTTAACTTTGAATCTTTAATATCCTTCACAATTTGCTTCGCTTTTTCAACGGGAATCCCATTTTGCAATTTAACATCTTGCTTGGCGGTTCCACCTAACGCCGATTTTATTTCCTCAAATGTCAACGCTTTAAGAGAAATTTCGCGCTTGACCATTTTTTGTTTCAGCACCTCCCCCACCGCAGTTACTTTAAAATCATCGGCGGCCGTTATCGTGATGAGATGATCCGAACTCTTGAAATCAATATCGCATCCCGAATCCTTTAAATCGTAACGTTGACCAATCTCCTTAAGCGCTTGGTTGATCGCATTGGTAACTTCTTGATGATCCAATTTAGAAACGATGTCGAATGAATGATCTGCCATAATTCCTCACCTACTTATTTTTATGCTGTCACGGGAGTGGACAACGCAATTACATAATCATACGGATAGATCGACGAATGGTTATCTGACCAATTAATTCCAATGGCGTAATTACCAATTGGGCTCATCCCAATCGGAACAACCGAATCGGGAATTTCAGATTCGACGATGAGAGGCGATCCAGTAAATTCGTCCTCGCAGCGTGCGCATCGACATTTAAGCCGTAGCGCCTTTGATTGAATTTCGAAACGAGTTGTTCCCTGACTGACGACCACCGCTCCCGATTCAAACAGCTCAACCGATGGGGTAACACCACCATTGTGCCGGATCCGGCTCACCTCGCGAACCACGGAATTCGCCAATTGCTGATACAGTGTCGCAATCGGGGATTGGGGGTGATCGAGAACGAACGGAGTCCCGCTGTCCCCCGCCGGAGAAATATCAGGATGAATGGGAAATTCTACAGTATGATTAAATCCAAATTCATTTACCAAACTCTGTAATGCCCCGCGCCCAAACGGATAATGCTTTTCGGCACATGAATCACATTCGAAATAGCTCATATTTTCCACCACAGCCACCGTCGGAACCTTCATTTTGTCAAACATCTCGATCCCTTTAACAACATCAATGAAGCTAATGCGTTGGGGCGTCGTGACGATCACGGCGGCGGTGATGGGAACTAATTGGGTCAAGGTAATTTGAATATCCCCAGTGCCTGGAGGCATGTCGATGACTAGGTAATCTAAATCACCCCAATTCGTCTGCGTCACCAACTGATTAATGACCTGGGACACCATCGGACCACGAAGAATGGCGGGATTTTGTTCGTCTTCAGGAGAGGCTGTATAGCCAAAACTCATTAATTTAACGCCTTTAAACGATAATGGTTTAATTAATTCCCCATCAAAATACAATTGTGTATTTGGAAGATAAGCCATAGTCGGTAAACTGGGCCCATAAACATCGGCGTCAAACACTCCCACTTTGGCCCCGGAAGCCGCTAACGTAAAGGCTAGGTTCACCGCAGTAGTTGATTTACCGACACCTCCCTTGCAGCTCGATACAGCAATAACATTCGACACGTTCGCTAATCCTTTAGCCATCGGTTTTAAACCCAAATACGATCGTGAGGACAACGACACCACCACGCGAGTGATGCCCGGAATGGCGCCCACCAACGACTCGGCCTGCGATTTAAACATGTCTTTAACGGGACAGGCGGGCGTCGTAAGTTCAATAGTAAATGACGCGACGCCATCAGAAATATTTAAATTTTTAATAAATCCAAGTGAAACAATATCAGCCCCAAGGTCCGGGTCTTGAATCTGTGATAATTTTTCCAATACGAGTGATTCTAAAGGGTGTGTCATGATAAATAATCCAAGTACGGCGTCAAATCGTCATGATCTGGCGACGCAAAAATAATACGTTCAATACTAGGGGTCCGAGTAATGGCCCAACTGGCATTACCGATCACCTCAGCCACACGGTGTGATGCCAAGCGAACATCAATTACTACGGTTGGGAGTTCAGGAATTGGGGTAAGCGAATCAATACAAGGATGCCCCATCGCATTGGGATCTCCACAAATGACCTGCATAATACTCATATCGGCATCCCTTTTAACACGTTCGGTGTGGCATCAGTAATCGTGACAGTCACCCAATCACCAATCCGATAGTCCGACTTTGGAATAATCACAATGCGGTTACTATCAGTTCGCCCCTGACAATCCATGTCACTTTTCTTCGTCGAGTCTTTTTCGATAAGAATGCGCTCAACACGCCCAATATAGTCTCGATTTTTTTCAAGAGATATGGCGCGCTGTAATTCATTTAAAACCACGATGCGCCGTGTTTTTTCTTCCTCCGACACATCGTCTTTTAATCGACGTGCCGCTAAGGTATTCGGGCGTTCCGAATATTTAAATATATACGCACTATCAAATCTTACCCGTCGAACTACATCGACCGTATCCTCAAATTCCTCAGCCGTTTCAGTCGGAAAACCGACGATGATATCGGTCGAAAACGAAATTCCAGGAATTGTCGCCCGTATCTCATCAACTAACGCCAAAAATTCATCCTTCGTATAGGTCCGATTCATTTTATCCAATACCCGAGTGTTTCCAGCCTGTAGAGGCAAATGAATTTGCTTACAAATATTGGGACGATCAGCCATCAATCGAAGTAGTTTTGACGGAAAATCTTTGGGATGGGGCGATGTAAATCGAATACGTTCGACTCCAGGCACATCACTGACCATCGCCATCAGATCCGCAAAGTCGGTCGCATCATGGCGATATGAATTTACATTTTGCCCCAACAATGTGACCTGATGAAATCCTGCCGAGACGAGTCGTTTCACCTCATCCACCACCGATTCAGGGTCTCGACTCCGCTCCCGACCCCGTGTGTACGGAACGACACAAAACGTACAAAAATTATTACAACCCCGCATGATCGCAATCCACGCATTGACTCCCTCGTCGCGACTGGGCGAGATGTCAGAGTACGTTTCAAATTCAGATAGCGTAATATCAAAGCTTTTATCACCCGATTGGGTCACTTCGCTAATCAGTTTTGGCAATTGTTTATAACTATCCGGACCCGCAATAAAATCGATACCAAGATTAGGATCCTCGAGTAATTTAGTTTTAAAATTAGTCGCCATGCAACCTAAAATACCCACCAATACCGGATCAGGTTTTCGCCTATTTTTAATTTCATGCACACGGTTCACCACTTTTCGATCCGCGTTGTCACGCACCGTGCAGGTATTCAACATTACGATATCAGCACCCAACTCGTCGGTTACAATCTCGTAATTCTCTTTTTTTAATATCGAACGAACCAATTCGGAATCATACTCGTTCATTTGGCAGCCATACGTCTCAATAAATACTGTTTTTGTCATTGTTTCACCACAGAGCCTATCATTCTATCCCCTTCAATTTGGGTCAACACCACAGGAAGCAATTGATTCTCAAGAGTCTCAGTGCTTCGAACTGATACACGAATATAATTTTCGGTGAGTCCTGTCCACCATCCTCGTTTTTCACTTTCGAATAACACGAGCACTTCTCGGCCAATATGCCGGGTCATGAAAGCCGATTTCTTTCGTTGACTCATGTCCCGCAAGACTTTACTCCGGCGGTGAATCTCGGCCGGTGATATTTTATCCGTTTGCTTGCTACTCCGTGCATACAGTCGTTCGGAATAGCTGAATACATGAAAATAGCTAAACGGTAATGAGTCTAGCAACTCCGCCGTTTGATTAAATAGCTGATCAGTTTCCCCTGGAAAACCCACGATCACATCAGTTCCGAGACCGATATCAGGCACCAATTGAACCGCCCGGTTTACAAAACTGACGTATTCAGCGACTGAATACTTACGGCTCATCCGCTCCAAAATATCATCCGTTCCACTTTGAATCGGAAGATGAAGATATTGACACAACGGATTTTCCGCCGCCATGAGCTCAATAATATTCCAATCAACCGTCGTCGGTTCAATCGATGATATTCGTAATCGCTTTAAACCATCGATCCGACACAACGTATCAATTAGATCAGGAAAACGTTTTGAACCATCGGCATAGGTGCCGACATTAATTCCCGTTAACACAAGTTCACGGTGCCCGGCACTGACCAAATGGACCGCATCACGAATGGCATCCTCAAACACGCGACTACGAGCGGGGCCACGGGCAAATGGAATAACACAAAACGAACAGTAAAAATCGCAGCCATCTTGCACTTTCAGATTGGCCCGAGTATGACGTAGATCAATCGCTGCCGTTTCGACGACGAACGACTGGCGCTCGATTTTAGGCACCACCAATTGAGGTTGATCAACCGGCTGTTGAATCAAATCCGTAATCGTAAGTTTATTCGCATTCCCGACAACCCATTTAACGTTGGGTAACTTGAGTAATTGATCTTTTAATATCTGGGCCTGACATCCAATCAATGCAATCGAGCACTTCGGGTTATCACGAACAATTTTGGATACCAATCGTCTCGTATCGGCGTCTCCATTTTCAGTCACCGTACAGGTATTAACGATGACAACTTCCGGATGGGCATGCATATCCACGACCTGAATGCCCTGGGTAATCAGCTGTTGCTCCAAGGTCGCTGTTTCAGCTTGATTTAAACGGCACCCCTGATTATAAAGTGCGACCGAGGTGGGCAAAGTCATACAGTCCGCTTAGATCTGAACCACATCTCGAATTTCTGGGATCTCCTCACGCAACCGACTTTCGATACCCATTTTTAAGGTTAATGTGGCGCTCGGGCAACTACTACAAGCACCTTGTAAATGCAGCATTACAACGCCATCTTCATAACTATGAAACTGAATATCCCCACCATCCATCGCAACGGCTGGTCGTATTTCGTTATCTAAAATAGCCCGAATCCGTGATTCGATATCATCCGACGATGTGCTGGATTGAATGAGCAACGAGGTATCTACGCCGACCGTTTCTCCCTCTAATTCACGTTGAAGAGTGCTTACCACCGGTTCCGCAAGCTCCGTCCAATCCACCGAATACGACTTGGTCACGGATACAAAATTTGTTCCAACCATTACAGATGAGACCCCATTCAAGCGATAGAGTGCTTGAACAAGAGGCGACGTCTCGGCTTTGGCTTGGTCTGAAAAATCGATACTTCCAAAGTCGAGGATAATTCGGCTGGTAACGAATTTTAATGTATGAGGATTTGGGGTAATTTGAGCTGAAATAGTGACGGTCATGATGGACTCCTTATTGGGGTTATTCGGTACTAACGGTTGCGGTCGCGGATGGGGATAAGGCATCCTCAATCGCACGCCAAACTAACGCCGCGCATTTCACGCGGGCCGGAAATTTTTTTACTCCCTCTAACACGGCTAATTTGCCTAATTGCTGCCGCTCATCGTGGGTTAACGTGTCGGTAAGTAACATTTTTAAAAACAAATTTTTAAGTCTAATAATAGTGGTCACAGGTTGGCCAATGATCGCCAAAGTCATCAACGATCCGCTTGCTTTTGAAATAGCGCAACCGGAACCAGTGAACTGAGCGTCGACTACGACATCATCGGACACTGTCAATGTCACTTCATAGTCGTCACCACACAAGGGATTAATCCCGTGGGAATAATGAGTAAATGGATCCAATTTGCCAAAATTTCGTGGCGATTTATTGTGATCCAAAATTAATTCTTGATACAGGGATTCGAGTCGACTCATGAAAAATATTTCCGCACGGTTAATAATGCCTCGATCAAACGATCAATATCCTGGTAATTGTTATATACCCCCAATGACGCTCGGATCGTAGCGGGTACATTATACACACCCATCAACGGTTGTGCGCAATGATGTCCCACCCGAACGGCAACCCCTTCCTGATCAAGAATGGTACCGACATCATGAGGATGGACCCCTGACATCACAAATGACACGGCGGCTGATTTTTCACGAGGGGTGCCAATCAACTGAATACCCGGAATAGTCGACAACTGATTCATTAGATACGAGATCAGCTGGTGTTCGTGGGCCAGGAGAGCATGCCAGCCGACGTCAATTAAAAACTGTATTGCTTCCCCTAAGCCAATAATTTCCACTATCGGGGGGGTTCCGGCCTCAAATTTGGCAGGGGGTAACGCATAGGTTGACCCATCAAAAGTAACAGTCTCGATCATATCACCCCCGAACTTATACGGGGGTAATTGGGTCAACAGGTCATATCGCCCGACAAGAACACCCACCCCGGTGGGGCCGTATGCTTTATGAGCAGAGAAACAATAAAAATCACACCCCATTTTTCTGACGTCAACGGGCCGATGAGCAATACCTTGCGCGCCATCCACCACAACGATTGCCCCAACGTTTTTGGCTATTCTAACGAGATCCTCCACCGGATTCACTGTCCCCAAGACATTGGACACATGGGTAAACGCCACCACCTTTGTGGTGTCGGTAACCAGGGAGTTAAATTCGTCCAGACGAATATCACCGGATGAATCAATTGGCGCCACTTTTAAACGAGCTCCAACGGATTTGGCGACCTCCTGCCAAGGCACAATATTTGCATGATGTTCCATTTGGGTGATCAGAATCTCATCCCCAGATTTTAAGTAACCTCGACCCAATATCGTGGCAATTAAGTTCAGTGATTCAGTAGTCCCCGATGTAAACACCACCTCGTTTACCGACCGCGCGTTCACAAAGGACGCCACTAAGTGACGCACCCGCTCACACGCCTCCGTCGATTCCTGACTCATCGAATAAACTCCACGATGAACAGTCGCATAGTCCCGTGTTAAACACTGCGTCATTCGATCGATGACACGCCGTGGCTTTTGAGTCGTGGCCCCACTATCCAAATAAACTAAGGGATGATCGTTTACTTGCCGACCCAGGACGGGAAATTGATTTCGAATCCCGGCTACACCACCCTGTTCCATTACGATTTAAGCCTCAGAAAATACTCTAAAACACGGTCTCGTGCGATACTCCGAAAACTCTTACTTGAGAGTTGATCAATAATCTCATCGGCAAATCCACTCATTAGCGTAGAGCGGGCCTCAGCGGAGGACAAGCCTCTGCTTTGGAGATAAAAAATGGTATCGGGATCTAACTGACTCATCGTTGCCCCATGAGCGCACTTCACATTATCGGCAAATATGGACAATTGAGGTCGCGATAACGCCCGTGCCGAATCCGACAAAATCATATTTTGATTCGACTGCACCGAGTCAGTGAGCTGAGCTCTCGGAGCAACGACTACAGTTCCTTTAAAATCGGACAGTGATTCATCTGTCAAAAGTGTTTTTATTAACTGAGTGCTTCGACCAGACTCCGCAATGTGCTCCACTCGACTATGCGAATAATTACGGGACTGATTAGCCCCCATAATGAGATTCGAAATCTGGGTAGATGCCTCGTTACCCACTTGACGTACGACGATCGACCGTACGAGTGAATGGGACGGAAAATCAATAGCCGCAAAATGAAGGCGACTCGTCTCATGCTGTAGGACTGCCCACACCGACGATTGAGTTACGCCGTCGTCCCCACGAATTTCGTCAATAGTCAGAGTCGCACCTTGTTCAACTTGGCACACACACACGGCTGAAGAATTTGAACCTCGTAGATCAACCGATACATTCAACGTTTGCCCCGGTTTCACCTGAACAAAACATCCAACACCATTCATTGCGTTTTCGGCTAAAGCGACTTGAACGGCCCCATTACCGGTCACTAATGACCACCGCTTTATGGTTGATAATGCCGCCAGCGCCGATGGGGTGTCACAAAAATCATCCCAACGGAATAACTCGGAATCAAACGGAGAATCTCCCATCTCTAACACCGAGATAGCCACTGAGGGATCGGCCATAAACTTAGGCAAATCCGACTGATTTGACTGTATGAAAGGTGCCCACATGGCGATGTCGCAATACTTCCACTCCTCCGATACATTAGGGGGTTGAGTCATCGCGACAGATGCCTGGTGAATGAGTCCGGCCCAATCCGACCGTCGATCGCTCATGCCTTCAACCCATTCAGTGATGGAGATAATAACCAATCGTAACCACGCTCTTCGACCTGCAACGCCAGCTGAGCATCTCCAGATTTGATAATTTTTCCATCGGCCATAATATGCACGACATCCGGGGTAATATAATTAAGCAGACGTTGATAATGAGTAATAATCAAAAAGGATCGGTCCGCATCTTTAAGGCGATTAACGGCACCTGATACGATTCTAAGAGCATCAACATCCAAGCCTGAATCAATTTCATCTAAAATCACCAATTGAGGCTCTAAAACTGCCATTTGAAGGATCTCGTTACGTTTCTTCTCGCCTCCCGAAAATCCCTGATTAACGGATCGAGTTAAAAATTCATCGTCCATCTCGACCCACTTCAATTTATCAGCAATGATTTGAGCAAAATCAAACGCATCGACTTCTGACAGACCTCGATACTTCCGTTGGGCATTGTAAGCCATTCGAATAAAGCTTTCGTTATTAACCCCGGGGATTTCAACTGGATATTGAAAAGCCAAAAACATTCCAGCATTGGCACGCTCATCAGGATCCATCGCTAAAACATCTTGCCCATTCAACACGATTGAGCCAGCGGTTACATCGTAATCGGGATGTCCAGTCAACACCTTGGACAACGTACTCTTTCCGGAACCATTTGGCCCCATTATCGCGTGAATTTCACCTGGATTAATGGATAAATTCACCTGTTTTAAAATGGCTTGTTCGTCGATAGTCGCTTCTAGATTTGTAATAGTTAACATATTTATCCCACCGAGTTTTCTAATTTGAGACCCAATAACTGAGTCGCCTCAACCGCAAATTCTGTCGGCAACTCCTTAAACACGTCCTGACAGAATCCATTGATAATGGTCGCCATCGCATCCTCAGCTCGGATACCCCGTTGTTGAAAAAAGAATAATTGATCTTCGGTTACTTTTAGCGTGGACGCTTCATGCCCTACACTAGCCGATTCGTTTCGCACATCGATAACCGGGAGTGTTGTGGCACTGCATTTATCGCCAATCAGCATCGAATCGCACTGGGTAAAATTATGAGCACCCTTAGCTGATTTATTCATTTGAACTAAGCCGCGATAGGTATTATTCGATTTCCCAGCCGAAATCCCCTTGGAGACAATCGTGCTACGGGACCCTTTCCCAATATGGATCATCTTCGTACCCGTATCGGCTTGTTGATTATGATTCGTTAGGGCAACTGAATAGAACTCGCCAACACTCTCGTCTCCAATCAACACACAGGACGGATATTTCCAAGTAATCGCTGATCCGGTTTCTATTTGAGTCCAGGAAATTTTCGATGCCTTACCTTGGCATTTTCCCCGCTTGGTGACGAAATTATAAATACCCCCTTTTCCTGTTTCGGGATCTCCGGCATACCAATTCTGAACTGTTGAATATTTAATTGAGGCGTTCTCTAACGCGACCAACTCGACAACGGCGGCATGCAATTGATTGGTATCAAATTGGGGGGCGGTACACCCTTCGAGATAACTGACCTGAGCATTCTCTTCGCACACGATCAAGGTTCTTTCAAACTGACCGGATTGCTCAGTATTTATCCTAAAATAAGTCGAAAGTTCCATGGGACAAATAGTGTTTTTAGGTACAAACACGAAGCTGCCATCCGAAAATACAGCCGCATTAAGCGCCGCATAAAAATTATCGGTATGCGGCACAACTGAACCGAGATATTGTTTTACTAATTCAGGGTAGTCATGAACCGCTTCTGATAATGGACAAAACACCACCCCCGCCTCGAGTAGCTTGCGTTTGAATGTGGTCGCTACCGACACACTGTCGAAAATAGCATCGACTGCCACGTTCGCGAGTTTTTTCTGTTCAGTTAACGGTATACCCAACTTTTCAAACGTTCTCAACAACTCGGGATCGACTTCATCTAAACTATTTAATTTTTTGACTTGCTTTGGGGCGGCGTAATAATGAATATCCTGAAAGTCAATTGCCGGATATGAGACATTGGGCCACATTGGGGGCTCCATGGTTAACCAATGTCGGTACGCCTTGAGGCGAAAATCGAGCATAAAATCAGGCTCGTTTTTCTTAGCTGACAGATGGCGAATGACGTCCTCCGACAACCCTTTGGGAAAAATATCCGACTCAATATCACTCGTGAATCCGTATTGATATTCCCTCTTGGTAATATCATCTAAAAGTTGCTGGCTCATACCGATTTTCCTATCACAAAACTTGAAATTTTCTTTTTATCTAAAATAGAGTCTATCTGTCGTTGCACATCGCCTAACGCTGATTTGAGCTGGCAAAACATATTCAAACTGCACGAATCCTTATTGACAAGGCATTCCGACAGTCGAGTAGGTCCGTCAATCAGATCAATCACCGTTTTTAATGAAATTTGGTCCGAACGCCTCAGTAACGCAACGCCACCATTTTTACCTTGTCGAGTCTGAACAATTTGCCCTTTTGCTAACGTCTGAACAATTTTAGCCAGGTTATTATACGGGATCATCAGCCGCTCCGATAAAATCGGCATTGTCGCCGATTTTCCTTCTGGAGACGCAAGAAAAATCACAATCCTGAGTGCAAAATCTGCCGACTTAGTAAGTTTCATTTTAAACCAGGGCTGATTATACCAGTTATCCGACCAGGATCAATTTATTTAGGTGCATCGGAAGCCGCAATGTAGGCTGTTGTCCACGCGTTCTGAAAATTAAATCCACCGGTGACGCCATCGATATCTAAAATTTCACCGGCAAAATATAGTCCTGGGCATCGTTTACTTTCCATGGTTCGAAAATCGACTTCATTCAATGCCACCCCGCCACAGGTTACAAATTCGTCTTTAAATACCCCTTTACCCGAGATCATATATCGATCCCGTGTTAGTACCTCGACTAGCGCCCCACGATGACGTTTACCCGTTTCATTCCACGGCAAATCACCGATCCCAAGTGCTTTAGTCACCAGGTAGTTCCATAATCGACCCGGAATCTCTGAGACCAGCGGGCGACTTCTGACCCATTGTTTCGACTCCATTTGCCGGTCAGTGATCGCCGCCTCGACGTCGTCTAACCGATAATTAGGAAGCCAATTAATCGTGAGAGGGAGTGAATACTGCGATCCAGCAAAATCACGGGCGGCCCATGCTGAAATTTTAAGGGTTGCGGGGCCGCTAAATCCCCAGTGCGTCACGAGAACAGGACCTCGTTGTTTCCATTGCCGGGTGCCCGAAACAGTAACCACCGCATCGGATACCGCAACACCCGGAATCTCAGTCAGCGCATCATCGTTAATTTTAAATGTAAATAGCGACGGGACCGGATCGAGAATGGTATGTCCGAGAGATTTTGCAAACGAATACCCCATACGGCTGCTTCCTGTTGCCAGAATTATTCGATCACAGTGAGTTATAAAATCCGGTGTAATATGTACAGAAAACCCACCCGCTGGGTGGGTCTCGATGCGTTGAACATCCGTCCGAGTCCACGTGTCAACACCCCGACCTGACGCTTCAGTTTCAAGTGCATCAATAATCGATTGGGATGAATTCGATACAGGGAATACCCGTCCATCAGCCTCGATTTTGAGAGGCACCCCGCGATCCTCGAACCATTGAATCGTATCTCTGGGTTGAAACCGTTGAAACGGTCCGATGAGCGCTTTACCACCTCGTGGATAGTATTCGGACAACTGGCGAGCGTCAAAGCAGGCGTGAGTCACATTACAACGCCCCCCACCCGACACCTTGACCTTACCCAATCCCCGATCTGATTTTTCTACCAAAATAACCTCGTCAGTTGGGACATTTATTTTACGGTGAATCGCCGAAAAATATCCTGCGGCGCCCGCGCCAATTACCATGACTTTCATTAATAATTTACTCCACTATTGGGCATTCAGTGAGGGCACTCCGAAAATTTAATCGAACAGTGGTTCCAACCCCAATCTCCGACTCGATCCCAATCGTTCCGCCAATACGTCGAACAATTTGATTGACAATCGACAAGCCTAACCCCAAGTGATTCTCATCGCCACTACACGATACCGATGTCGAAAAAAAAGGGTCCATAATACTCGGCAGGAGTGTTGGGGAAATTCCGACTCCGGTATCGGTTATTGCTACTTCAAGCCAGTAAATTTGAGAATCGATCGACCGCGCCTCCGATCGTCCCAGATACTGGGTTGATATTGTCAAGCGGTGTCCTAAATCATTCGGCGTTCCCATCGCTTGTAATGCGTTTCGAGTAATATTGATTAGCACCTGTTTCAAATCGTCAACATGGCCCCAAATCGACCCGGCATGGGGATCCAGATCAGCCACCACGTGGATACTTTGGTGATGAAATGCGCCCTCAAATAAGTTCAGTAGATCGGTAATACTTTGATTAATATCGATCGCCGTTTTTTTGGCCGTATCGGTCGATGAAATAATACCTAAAATGGCCGAATGCCACCGTTGAAACTCAGGAGGCAACCGGATTTCAAAGGAAGGATCATCGGGCCGAAAATCAGCCTGAATCATCCCATTTTCATCCAAATAGCCCAGCGAGACCAAATGATGCCATAAGCGATCGGATTCGGCACCGACAATGCCAGAAAATGCCATTGTCGATACCCCTTTACCGGATGTTCCGTAGGCTACCATCGTGTCGCACAATCGCTCGACCCGAGCCGATTCCGAATCGACGATAGACAACATGTCGGCGATCGTTCGGTTGATCCGCAATTTGACTAATAGCGTATTGATAGTCGATTCATAGGGAATCAGATGGCGAGGTAACTCAGTGCTAAATGACGGGGAGTACGGCTTAAATGTTTGGGGATTCAATCGACCCGCCTCATCGATGTAATCTGATTGTCGTAGCCAGTCCCATAGTTTCGGTGCATCGGTCGTCGACGTGGCCATCGCCAACTGGGCAATCGTTACCTGATCCGTGAACACCAAATCAGAGGGATTAACGGGTAGCGATGTCAGTGCGGCATTCTCAAGGCGCCATCGAAGATGAAACGCTTTAGCCTGCATGGCACTCATTGGATTTCGGATTTCGTGAGCCACGCCTACCGCAATGGCCGACAACTGAGCGTTTTTAGTCAGTTCAGTAGCCGCAACGATAGCCGTTTCTTTTTTGGCGACTTCGTCGGCAATACGAGCCTCCAAGGTACGTGTCATTTCCGCCAAATCTACGTTCAGTTCGGTTAATTCACGATTGGCAGCCTGTAACGCTTCATAACACTCGATGCGCTCCAGGACTGCAATAACCGGAGGACAAATCAAGGTCATCAATTCAGTATCCAGCGGCGTAAAACCGTCGATTGCCTCGTCTCGTCGAAGTATTAGCGCCCCATACACCGCCTGGCATGACTGAAGCGGCACACATAGGACATGGGAATCCGACGACGACAGCCTACCTTCAAACCATTCTGGAAATTTCCCAAGGGGGAGGTGGGGTCGATCGTGCTGTTGTAAATACCGCAACAATGGGTCCGTTTCAGGAAACCGATGGACCACCTGATCCGAAGAAATGTCGACGAGTAAAAAATGTGTCTTATCCTGGGTATCACGACTAATAGATACCGCCGATGCCAGGTTCATCGCGTCAATCAACATCGCGCCAACGGTCTTAATCACCATAACCCGATCGTGAAGGTACACTAACTGTCCCGTGAGTTTTGCCAGAAGTTGAGAGGAATCGATACGTGGCACAACCGATTGATCTAACAAGCCTGGGATATCACGAGACTGCGGCGATTCCAATGAATTTTGAGGCGATACTCCATACGGGTTTCCAAACGTCATACCGTCGACGTCACAAACAAATCGCCTCCATCTGAGTCAGTCGATTAAATTGAGCCACGGCCTCGAGAAGACTGGTTTTATCAATTAATTTTAAGCGATTTAAGCTAAAATCCTGCACAGTAAACGATGCCACCAACGTTCCAATCAGTACGGCACTTCGAAATGCGGATTCATCAAGCACGGGTTGTCCGGCTAAATAGCCGGCAATTCCGCCGGCAAAACTATCGCCTGCACCCGTTGGATCAACGACTTGGTCCAGTGGCATCGCCGGAACTGCAAAAAATTCGGACCCGTTGTACATGATTGCTCCATGCTCTCCTTTTTTGACGATGACTCGTTTGGGTCCCATCGTCATTACCCGAGGAATTGCCCGAATTAAATTATCTTCACCAGTCAACAGTTTTATTTCTTGGTCATTTAATATAAAAACGTCAATGAGTTGGAGTGTTTCAAGTAAGCTATCTTTTTGCGACTGAATCCAAAAATTCATACTATCCAAAATTACCAACTCAGGGTGCTTAAATTGTGCAACTGCCCGACGTTGAAGGGATGGGTCGATATTTCCTAGAATTACAATCCGGCTGGATGCCGCTGAAGCCGGTACCTGTGGATCAAATTCCAATAAAACATTGAGATCGGTTTGCAAGGTGGTCGCCTGATTCATATCCCCACTGTATGCCCCTTTCCAGTGAAAGGTTTGGCCAGGGGAACAAAAAATCCCCTCCGTTGAGATACCACGCGCTGAAAAATAATCTAAATACTCTTGGTGAAAATCTGCGCCAACAATACTCACAAGATGAACGGGTGAAAAAATACTTGCGGCCGTACCCGCGTAGGTCGCAGACCCCCCTAAAATACGGTCATGCGTGCCAAAGGGGGTATGTATTGAATCAAACGCAACGGTGCCTATAATTGTGACGGACATGGTGCCTCCTAGATTAATATTAGTGGTCAATCGCGGTGTATCGGTAATGCCCCCTAGGATAACCAATTGTGAACACGCCGTCATCCCAACTTGGTGATAGTCAGCCATCCAGCTAAAACTAGGAATTGACCAAACGCGAATAATTGGCGACCCTCATCGTCATGAAATTAACTGACGCCCAGACCCTGGCCCTCGAAACCAATCGCCACGTCGTCGTTGAGGCCGGCGCAGGATCCGGGAAAACAACGGTCTTGGTGAGGCGATTTTTAAAAATTTTAGAGTTGTACCCAGATATTACAGCCGACCGAATATTAACCATTACCTACACCAAAAAAGCCGCCGGTGAGTTGGTGGACCGTATTCAGCATGCGATTCAGGAATATCCCATATATAGCCTGGATGACCAGGCCAAAATCGAACGCTGGAAACATCATTTCTCGATGGCAGAGGTGGGTACGATCCATTCATTTTGCAGTCGGCTGTTAAAAACATGGGGGCACTGGATCGGCGTCGACCCTGGAATTCGAATAATCGAAGACTGGGAGATTCATTACATCTGGGAGTCAGTGGTCGTTAAACTATTGGATGTCGGAATCCAATCGTCCGATCCGCTGATAGTGACAATACTGGGGTTCCGAGACGCCCCAACCGTATGCAAAATGCTCAATCAACTGTTCCAATCTGGTCGCGAGCTAGAACCACAGCTTCAATCGTTAAACGATGACTTATCGCAAGCCCTACTCGGCATCTTCCGTCGATCACTGTTGGCATACCGTCAGGCATTAGATCGCTACAATGCGATTGATTTTTCAGAACTACAGCACCGCTCGCTCAAACTTCTATCTGAATACCCGTCCGTCGCGCGGGCGGTCGCCCGCGACTACCCGTTTATTTTAGTGGATGAATTTCAAGATACGGATTCGCTCCAATGGTCGATCATTGACCAAATATCTGGTTTCTCTACCCATGAAAACCGGTGTAATGTCTACCTTGTTGGGGACGTGAAGCAAGCTATTTATAGTTTCAGGGGAACCGATACTCGTTTGTTTCAACAGGTGTTAGACGAGTTTTCGACGCGACCCGATGCCACAGTAGTTCGACTGGCCGACAACTTCCGATCGGCACCGCAACTCATCAACTTCTACAACGGCCTATTTTCAGAATTATTTCAACGGGATACCTCAGCTCCCATCACCTATGTTCCACTGCAGCCGGGGCGAGGGATTGATTCTGACGATCATGCAGTCGAACTCGCGTTTGCCGATTCAAAGGAAACGGAGCCCGCATTAATTGCCAGCTGGTTAACTCAGCATCATACTAACGGTGTTCCGTGGGAGAACATGGCGATAATTTCTCGACGTAACGTGACGCTGAATACATTTGCCGAAGCGATGACTCGATGGGGAATACCAATATCCCGTCCAGAAACGACATACCCGCTCCGCAACGACTGGTCCCAAGCCTTAATCGCACTCATTCGATGGCTAGCTAACGACAATGCGCCCCGCCGCTATGAATTAAATCAGTGGAATTGGGCTGATCTGGTCACGGATCTGGATTTAAATAATCTTCGGACCGATGCCACTCGGAATGGCTATTACTCGACATTAGTGACGATTGTTCAAAACTTCAAATCAGACGCTGTACTCGATGCTTGGGCGATCATTGATCCAATATTGAAAACTACCCCATCACTGCCTGACGCGGTTGAACTTATCGACCACGAGTTAAATCATCGAGGTCCAGAATCCCGAGAGATTCACGGCGCCGGTGTTCGCCTACTAACAATTCACGCGTCGAAGGGCTTAGAATTCGACTGCGTTGCCTTGGGAGGTTGCGGCAGTGAGCTGGTCCGACGAACGACCGAATCGGTCATTGTTGGCCCTGATGGAGAGATCGGAATTTCAGACTTAGATAGCCGTCGAAAAGAATTCCGAGAGACAATTACTCAACGCCGTAAGCAGCGAGATATCGATGAGGAGAAACGAACATTTTATGTGGGGTGCACGCGCGCCAAAAACCACCTATTGATCTCAGGGTATCGCCCGGAAGACACCCCATTATCCCATCCGCCTAAAACATATTTCGACCTACTGCTGGGTCACGCCAGTGTCTATTCAAACAGTGTCGTATTTCGTTTTAATGAGGGAGAAGAAACCGTAATATTTCGACACTCGATGACAGTGCCCAAGGTCGAACATCCGATTGAACCCGTGCCGATTGTTACGCCATCCCATTCGGCTGGAAATCGCATGTCACCAGTCACCGCCTCCAGATCGCATTGGATTTCCGTCAGTCGCTTAATTGATCGACTAATCGACCCATCGACCAGCACCCACGCTCTGCCCCGGATCAACGACTCTAGCGGGCACCGGGGCTCCACGATTGGAAGTGCAGTCCACGCCGGGATTGAACGGTATCTATCTGACCAAAATCTCAGCGCCCATGAGGCAATCAGCCGCTCACTTGAATCCGAAGATACTGGCAGTCATCCCAACATCCGACACCACTTAACGACGTCATTTAATTCCGAATTTTTCAACGATCTACGGCGTACGCCATCGCTGTCGGTCGAATATGATTTTTTAACGCATATCCATCCATTTATTATTTCCGGTCGGATTGATTGCATCCGCTATGACAACAATCAATGGACAATCACTGATTTTAAAACGGATCGTACCGACGACAGCGCCATAGATCGCCACCGGATCCAACTGGCTATTTATTCGATCGCGTTAGCATCGGCCAAGCGAACTGAAGCGCCGATTGGACTTGAGTTATTTTTCACTCGGTCGGGTTCTATTCATCGATGGACGATCACCGCGACGGAGCGAGCCGAATGGGTGAAACGAATTGCAACGGTCTGAAAGTTGAATAACCATGCCCCGCTGATAACGCCACGCTTTGTTGCCAAATGCTCCATCCGCCCCATTTTCGCTCTCCTCATGTCGCTCTGCACCCCCACGGTCCCCAAATAAATTTACAAGCTGACTATATCGGCCTCTACTGGAGCTCCAAAAAACTGAGCCCCTAACGTTGAAAATGCTTCGGTGAGATCTGTGGTAAAAAACGTTACAGTCCGATTTTTACTAAGTTTTGTTTCAATTTCGGGATGCCTCATCAAATAATGAGCCAATTTTTCAGGAAACACATTAGTGCCCGACATTATATACACTGACTCGCCAACGATGGAACGAATCTGATGTTCCAAAATGCCATAATGAGTACACCCGAGCACAAGAGAATCGATGGACTGCTCGATCAATGGATCCAAATAACGACGGAGCATTAAATGACAGGCTTCCGTCTCAGACTCGCCGGCCTCAACGAAGGGAACCAGGAGTGGGCACGCCTTCTGAACTACCACAACGCTCGAGTCTCGAACGGCGATTTCATTAATAAATGCGCCAGAATTGACAGTGCCCTGGGTAGCAATTATTCCGATACGTTTATTAAGGGATTTTTCCATGACATCTTCGATCGCTGGCACAAAGACCCCCAAGACGCGTTTATCTGGATAGGCATTGGGAAGATATTCTTGCTGAATTCTCCGAAGTGCGATGGTTGCCGCAGTAAAACAGGCTAAAATCACTAAATCACACCCCTGATTTACTAAAAAATCGACCGCCTGCCGAGTGAATTCAAACACGACGTCTTTAGACCGGGTTCCGTATGGTGTTCGGGCGGTATCCCCTAAATACACGAAATCGTAGTCCGGACATCGATTAACAAACCCCTTAAGGATATGTATGCCCCCAAAACCTGAGTCAAATACACCAATTTTCATGGCTCCATACTACCATTAAATATCAGTTTTTCATCCCAAATTATCAATGGCGTGGCGAACGAACGAATCGAATACTTTAATCGTTTCGAAAACGAGCGGTTTTATTTATACTGTCCGCACAATGAACGACATTAACTCTAATTCGGCGATATTAATCTCCGGTGGCGCCGGGTTTATTGGATCGACCGTCGCCATGCAACTTGCACAATCGGGATATTTACCGGTGGTTTTGGATGATTTAAGTTCAGGGATAAAATCATTCGTGAAATGGGGACCATTTTTTCATGGGAGCTGTGCGGACCGTTCCCTCGTTGGGGAAATTTGCCAGCGCTACTCAATCTCGGCATGCATTCATTTTGCGGGCCGTATTGAGGTGGGGCAATCGGTAATAGATCCGTTGTCATTTTACCAATCGAATGTACTTGCCTCGATCGACTTTATGTCAGCACTTCAGGCCAACGGGGTCAATCAATGTGTGTTTTCGTCAACCGCCGCAGTCTATGCCCCTCAAATGGCACCATTGCTAGAAACAGACCTCATTCGTCCCTCATCGCCGTACGGTAGAACTAAGCGGATAATCGAAGAGTTCTTGCATGATTTTGGCTCAGCTACCGGATTTCGATCAGTAATACTCCGTTATTTCAACGCAGCGGGGGGAGATCCAAGCGGTCAGATTGGAGAATCTCACAATCCGGAAACCCATTTGATCCCGTGCTTACTCGACGTAGCAGCACAGCGACGGCCTCATTTCTCATTATTTGGAACCGACTACGACACGCCTGATGGGACCTGTATCCGCGACTATATTCACGTCTGCGACTTAGCCGATGCTCATGTCCTTGCGGTTCAACATTTACTATCCGGTGGTTCGTCATCGGTGTATAACGTCGGAACAGGAACCGGCTATTCGGTACTCGATGTCATCCGTACCGCGCGTGAGATCGTCGGGCAGGACATATCGATCATTCAGTCGCCTCGGCGACCCGGGGACTCAGCCATCCTAGTTGCAAATACAGATGCGATACGACGGGACTGGAATTGGACACCCCGGAGATCCGATCTTCGAACGATTATCACGGATGCCTGGACATGGCGATCGCCACATCATCCATTTTGGAAGTCCTAAGGATCTGCGGCTAATGGATCGCCGTGACCACCCGATCCGCACACTCGATGGCGTAGTTGATACCTCGATCGTACGGGTAGGTATGGTGAGTCGAAATCCAATACATCCCAGGCTTTGATGTTTTAATTTCCGGTGGAGAGTACCCAACCTGAACGATGGGTTGAGCGTTACGTTGTCTAAATAACTCCGCCGAGACAATATCCGACCGGGAAAAATCCGGAAACATATCCACCAAGGCATCGATAAATTGGGCCAAGGTCGTGGAAGAGTCCTGAGTAAATAACGTGTCAGTTTCGTCAAGGTAACGAGACAAATAAATGACGTGATGCCCGCCATAAGTGTCGGGAGACACCCAACATGTATGAGATATTATTCCGCCAAACGGCCGAGATGAGTCGCCTACATTGATCCAATACAATGGAATCGGATTTTCTCGGACCACTAACACCGCACAGATGGCCGCTTTGTATCGGTAGGACAAAAATCTGGCCCGCTCCTGGGAATCCCATACCTGTAATTTCGCCATCGCATCACTGGCCATTGTTGAAATTACCTCATCAAACGTCTGATTGTTTATCGACCATCCATCGTGATGATTGTGGCATTCTAAAACAGGGGTACTCGTCAAAATAGTTCCTCCCATCTTCCGAATTTTTTCGGCTAAAACGTCCGCAAGCACGCCAAAACTGCCGTTGATATAGGCCAACGTTTCTGTGCGGCTAGACTGCCGAGATTTACCTCGCGTTTTAAGCTTTCCCCACAACCAAATTAATGAAATATCGTCGGAATCATTACCAAATTTTAGACGAAATAACGGATCCCAAATTACGTCCCAAGCTTTCGAAAATCCATAACGGTAAAACCATTGTTTTGCCGACACTTTCTCTGCCCTACCTTGAGTCATTAGAAATCCGATAATGAGGGTGGATAAAATAAATTGTATTTTTCCACGCAGGCCCAGGGGTTGAAACGTCATCAGACTCGCAGGGGTCCCAAACGAAAACAACTTCCCCGATGTATAATATCCCATGCTACTTGGAATCCATTGGACGTCATCCAACATCCCCAATTCAGCACACAATTCCCAAAGCGACAGGTCAGAGGTAAAGGCATGGTGGTAATAATGCTCGATTCGAGTATCCGCAATCGGAAACGTGGCTAATTGGCCACCCACTGTCGGACTTGACTCAAATACAGTCACGGAATGGCCCAACTTCGCGAGTCGGTACGCCGCAACTAGTCCGGCGACACCCGCCCCGATGATCCCAATACGTTTAGAAGCCAACTTCATCTTGCACAATATATAGCGGGCGGTTCTTGGTCTGCATAAACATTCGGCCGATGTACTCGCCTAAAATACCAATCGTCATTAATTGAATCCCTCCCAACATTAAAATGGCCACCATTAGTGACGCATATCCAGGAAATGTATGATGGGTTAGCCAAAGTCCGATAACCACGCAAATGTATACCCCCGCCATCACTGACAATCCAAACCCAACCCAGGAAGCACAACGTAAGGGTGACGTAGAAAACGAAACCAATCCATTCAAAGCAAATGTCACCATTTTCCGTAATGGGTACTTGGTATCACCGGCGACTCGCGGATCTCGATCAAAATAAATTGGTACCTGCTTGAAACCCACCCACGACACTAACCCCCTGACAAACCGTTCCGATTCCCGAAGCGTCCCAAGTGCATCCACCACCCGCCGGCTCATTAGTCTGAAATCCCCCGTGTCATGGGGAATGGAAATGTTCGATAGTCGATTAAGAATCCGATAAAATGCGGTCGCACTTTTCTTTTTGAAGGGGGTTTCGCCTAACCGACTACGTCTTACGGCATACACAACATCTGCCCCATTTTCGTAGTGAGTTAACATGTCCAAGACCAATTCTGGTGGATCTTGCAGGTCTGCATCCATTACCACCACAACATCGCCCGACGCGCGATCAACTCCAGCCGTAATCGCAATTTGATGACCAAAATTTCGGGAAAACCGAATAACTTTTAAATAAGGTACTTGCCCAGCAAGTTGAGCCAGGAGTTCGAACGATCGATCAGTCGACCCATCATCAACCATAATTATTTCGACGGCGTAATTGGCTATGGTCGGCACAAACAGTTCAAGACGCTGCCACAATTGATGGATACAGGCTTCCTCGTTAAACACCGGAAAGACTAATGATACCGTTTGTTTTTTGTCATGCATGGATCAGGTAGTGTAACATTATTTCACTATGGAAGTAATCCGAGACTTTGTTAAAACACTCCGTTCACGCATCGACCGTACCATTATGGAATGGATCCTCTACGCAACGATCGCTGGGGTTGTAATCTCATTTGGAATCACCGCACGTGATCCCGGCCACCTACACGATTTCATATCGTACTACTTCGGCACACTAGCCATTTCAAAAGGAGTTAACGGATATTCAGCGGATGCCGTATCTCACTTATTTGGCCAGCCGCTTCAATCGCATCTCCGATTTGTATATCCTCCACAGATGAGTTGGATTTTTCGACCATTTACATGGATATCTTATCCGTCAGCCAGAACCGCGTTTATTACTGTAAAGGTTATCCTAGCTCTCGGATTTCTATGGATGGGGATTTCCCAATTTAAACCCACGAACGGCAATCTGTTTTTGATGGGGCTAATCGCATTATTTGGATTTCATGGCACAATTGGAATTGATATTGCATCTGGAAATATAGGCATTTTAGAAGCGTTACTGTTTTGGGGAGGAATTGCTCTCCTTTTAAAAAACAAGCCGGTGTGGGCCGGCGCGGCAATCGCGCTTGGGTCCTCTTTTAAGCTAACGCCCATCGTTTTACTACTCCCATTTTTAATTTTTAAACAGCCATCCTACCGACGAATGTCATTAAGCGGACTGGCAGTGTTCATTTTTATTCAGTTAGTGGGTTACTTATCTTACCCCTCGTTATTTCGTGAATTCATCACGTCCACAAGTCCTTTGGACAGCAGTGGATTTGTAAACCCATCATCACTAGCGTTTATCCGATTTAGTCTGGCACCTCGGCTTGCAGCGTTGTCAGGTGGATCTATTTTCATAATGGAACGCCTGATATATCTATCCTGGGTAGCAATTTGCGGTATTGGATTAACGATACTGGTGAAGTTTCGAAAACGCATCTCAACCATGGAATTCTTGAGCGGACTCGTACTGATATATGCCATGGCGATGCCCCGATTCAAAGATTACACCTTCGTATTATTGATCATTCCAGCATGGTGGATTGTTAGCCAAATTGAGACAACTTGGTTACGATGGGGCATGGTAGCGCTCATATGTATGTCGCTGTGGCCGTATCACCATTTGATGATGATAATCCTTATGGTCTACATCATTTTGCACCGAGTATACACCACCTCATACCAATCATTCTTGCGGGATCCACGGTAGATTTTTAATTGAAAAATTAACCAAAACTGCCTAATATACCGGCGAAAAAAGTTTAAGGGTTAGTGATGGTTTCAACCAAATTTACTCTCAATACATTTACCCGGCCCCATCACTCTGTTGTGGGAGCCAAAAAACTTTCCAAATCGTACGCGACAGCACCCCATAGCCGCCAAAAAGTACTAAAGAAGATCGATTGGAAAATACCGATTGATACCTCATCAACGGCAGTATCCCGTCAATCGAGCTTTTTAAAAGGGTACGCTGCAGTTCATTTTTCTGACCTTCCAAGCGATTTCCACAAGCTGTCTCCTGAATTTTTTAATCACCTTGCGACCGAGGTGAATCACTTAGCTGACAATCATATTGTCGATCAATTTAACATAATCGAGTGTCCTTCGGACCAAGAACCCACCAAACGGTCGATTACATTCTGGAGTCATGGCACCTTTGAGAACGCAGGAATGGTACGGCTAAGCCCAATCGATACCCAAGGCTTGAAAGACGGACATTTTTGTACGAGCTTTGCAGATCCAACGGTCCTTCCATCGACGCTCACTCATTTTATTTCCTTGACCGGCTCACTGTTTCTCTCGACCATTAATCCAAAATGGACCACATCAAAAAATCTCGGTGTTCAATTAGTCATACGTACAATGACCCACCACCCCAATAACCGCGAACCTGATTTATCAATCATGTTGCACCGCGATTTACCATACATTGAAACAATGCCTGTCTATTCATATATAAAAGGAATAAGTCATCATAGATTTAATGTACATACGAATTTTTCGAAGCCGATTGGAACGTTTGGCCAAAGTTCAGTTGTCCTAGTCAACAACCGTGAAGTAAGTCATTCAGTAACCGTAACACCGAAGGTCGGAGAAGTGAGTCAGCGGCACTTGTTTTCCTGGTCTACTTTTAACGTCACTGAAATAATTGACCGGGCCAAAAATCCATATCAATACGAATAACTACGATTTAATTCGAGGGGATAAGGGTTGCTCAAATTGAAGGACTTCACGACTACGTGGATGACTAAATTCTAGAAAATACGCTTGTAAACGCTGGCCGTACCGCTGAGTCGATTTTCCATAGAGTGGATCACCCAGAACAGGATGTCCGACGAAATCCATATGGACGCGGATCTGGTGGGTTCGACCTGACTTTGGGCTCACTTTAACGATCGTCATGCTATGGTATCGTTCCAATACAGTGACAACTGAAATCGCAGGTTTGCCAGTTGGGCTCACTACCATCTTATGCCCACGGCTCGCGCGGGCAATCGGTTGATCTATCACCAACTCATCAGACAAAATATTACCTTTAACGGCCGCGTAATAACCCTTGATAACCGATCGATTTTTAAACTGGTCCTTCAGATTTTCTAACGCCGCCCGATGCTTCGCGATTACCATTAAACCCTCAGTTTGCTGGTCTAATCGATGGACAATACCTGGTCGAAGTCCTGATTCAAACGAGAATACGTCTGGAAACTGTGCCACTAACCAATGGGTTAGAAATACACCTCTCTGTCCAGAGTGTACCTCATGGGTCGTCCAGCCCACAGGCTTTTCGATAACCATAATATCGGTGTCATCAAAAATAATCGTTGGTAACAAAAGTCCATTGAACGGAGTTTCCGGGGACTCCTGTTGAACCGTGCGACGTACACTGAGTGAATCACTGGTGCCGACCTTTCGACTCGATTTTACTCGGCACCCATTCACGGTGACGTCACCGTTGTCGATTAATTTAGTCGCTTCACTTCGTGAAATAGAGAGATGCTGAGATACCCATTGATCAATTCGAATTGGTGGATCAGTGCCGATGAAGTCGCCGAACATTCATTACCTCGATAATAAAACACGCAACACCTAAATTAATGCAGACATCCGCGACATTAAACACTGGGATTATATAAATATTCACAAAGTCCACGACATATCCAAGATGAATCCGATCGACTAAATTTCCGAACGCGCCACTGATAACGAACATTAATCCGAGTTGTGACCATACACTGGTTACGATTGTCCGACGGAATAACCATGCCAACCCAAACACAACGATCGTGGTAAAAATCAGAAGTAATCTCTGATGTTGAAATATTCCATACGCCGCTCCAAAATTATATACCAAATGGAACTCAAGTATTCCGGGAACAACTGTCAACCCCGTATATAACGACAGCTTCGTAGCGGCCGCCCATTTACATAATTGATCGATCAAAACAATTATGACGCCCATTACCCACAGTCGTCGACGTCCAATCATGTGATGTGATGAATTAATACACCCAGCACATGATTTAAAAATCCCGGTGGTAAGGAGTGTTTAATCGCCACCGCAGCGACCAGCAACATGAGTAAGAAACCGATTGCAAATCCAACCCCTCGCAAAATACCAATGAGAAAGTTTATACCCAACACTCTTACCGGCGACGATGCAAAAACAGCAAGCTCGTCAAATTGGGAATTTTGAAAAATGGACATCAATAGCGTTACAGAATCATTAAATTCTTCAATAATCGCCAGCTTTTTATCCCAGCGTTTATCGACTTCGGCTTGGCGACTATCATCAACTGGTCGGCGGACGCTATCTCGTTCGTCTTTCGCTCGCAGAGCCTCATCAGAAATCACATGTCGTTTGGCGGCCAAATTCTCGACCGCCGCCAACACTTCTTTCGGATCAAATGTTTTAGACATGTACCCTCTCCAAAGCAGAAATCCCGGGTAGCACTTTTCCTTCCAAAAACTCGAGTGAGGCTCCACCACCGGTTGAAATATGGGTCATATCAGCAGTTAACCCGCACTTTGCAATCGCAGCTGCAGAATCTCCGCCCCCCACGATCGTTAACGCGTCACTATTAGCAAGTGCTTCGGCTACAGCAAAAGTACCCTTAGAAAATGCGTCCATTTCAAACACGCCCAAGGGACCATTCCATAATACGGTTTGAGCAAATTGTATTTCATGGGTGACCAGTGAGATCGTTTTGGGGCCAATATCTAACCCAATGTGATCGGCATCAAGCTCATTCCCGTCCACCACTACCGAGTACGCATCGGCCTTGAATTCCGTCACGACAACATGGTCCACCGGCAACACAACCTTCGTAGCTGAAGATTTTGCATCGTTAAGAAAGCGTAACGCGTCCTCAAGTCGATCCGGCTCAACTAACGACTTGCCGACTGAGTGACCCTGAGCCTTTAAGAAGGTATAAGTCATTGCGCCACCGACAATTAATACGTCTACCTTACCCAATAGGTGGCGAAGCACGGCCAACTTACCGGATACTTTCGATCCACCGATAATCGCCACGAAGGGACGCTTTGGATGTCTGACCGCGTGATCTAAAAATTGAAGTTCTTTCTCAATTAAAAAACCGGCATAGGACGGTAAAAACGCAGCAACGCCAGCCGTTGACGCATGGGCACGATGAGCCGTACCAAATGCATCTTGGACAAAAATATCCCCTAGTGAGGCTAAGTCTCGAGAAAATTGCGGGTCATTCAAGATCTCCCCGGGACAAAACCGGACATTTTCCAGCAACAGAATCTCCCCAGCTCCCAATTGATCGACAAGCTGGCGAGCGAGCGGTCCCACGGTATCGGGTGCAAAATGAACAGGCACCGACACCAAATCGGCTAACCACTTCGCAACGGGCCTCAGTGAAAACTCAGGAGAGGGCGATTTCGGCTGACCCAAATGGGACATTATTATTACCCTCGCCCCATTCTGGGTTAAAAAATTTATTGAAGGTAATGCTGCTCGAATCCGAGAATCGTCTGTTATCGCCTGATTACTGTCCATCGGGACATTAAAATCAACCCGTACCAACACCCGTTTTCCAGACAACTGTTCCCGAGAAAGTGACGAAATCGAAACGATCGAAGCAGACATAGGCTAGACGATCGCTTTAACGAGATCTACCACACGATTTGAGTACCCTATCTCATTATCATACCATGATACAACCTTAGCCATGTTTCCAGTCACCATCGTCGATTGAGCATCAAATATCGATGAGTGAGTATTGCCAACAATGTCGATTGATACAATTGGATCTTCTGTATACTCTAAAATTCCCTTTAAAGGCCCAGTCGCGGCTTTCTTAATCGCATCATTAATCTCTTGTTTGGTTGCCGGACGCTCCATTTCAAATGTTAAATCAATCACAGAGCCGTCTGGAACGGGCACCCGCATCGCCATACCGTCCATTTTTCCTTTTAATTCGGGAATGACCAGCGATACGGCTTTTGCTGCACCGGTTGAGGTTGGGATAATCGATACAGCCGCCGCTCGAGCACGTCGCAAATCGGAATGTGGAAGGTCTAAAATTTGTTGGTCATTGGTGTACGCATGAACTGTTGTCATCAACCCTTTAACAATTCCAAAATTCTCGTGCAATACCTTCGCTAAGGGGGCCAAGCAATTGGTTGTACAGCTTGCGTTGGAGTATGCATGGATCTCGGGCCGAATGTCTTGGGGATTAACGCCAAGAACGATGGTAGTAATTTCATCTTTTGCGGGTACGGTAAGGATAACTTTACGCGCTCCTGCTTCGATATGATTTAAATACCCACCCTTAGGGCTATCTGCTGACACAAAAATGCCAGTGGACTCGATTGCAACATCCACTTTTAATGTCGCCCACGGCAAATTTCTTGGCTCACGAATGGCGGTGATTTGAATCTCCTTGCCATTCACTACGATCGCTCCATCTTTGGGCTCAACGGTGCCATTAAACCGACCATGGACCGAATCATACTTTAGAAGATGTGCTAACGTTTTTGAGTCGGTGAGGTCATTAATTGCGACAACCTCAACACCTTCAGTTTGCTGAATAATTTTGAAAACATTGCGCCCAATTCGACCAAACCCATTAATAGCTACCCGTATAGTCATGACTTAGAATCCTTTCACACTCAAAATGAGAGTAAAACTATACCAAAGTACCCTAGAATGGTCACTACAGTTTACGCTTGGGGTATCCCAAGCGTAAACGATGATCCACGGCTCGAACCCTTGTAAACCGGGGAGTCCCCGAACGATTGCCCCCCCATCGACTGACTATGGGGCCACAATACCGGACGTCATCCAATCGAAGTCACCCTTCAAGAGTCCGTCACTGACCTTAGACATCAATCCATTATCATTCGAACGAATGGCCTTAAAATGACCATTAATCCGTCGCTTTGATCGCTTACAAATTAGATCGACTACGTTCAATACTGACGCTTTATTCGGCTCATTGGAGAGTATAAACTCGGCACGGGACAAACTGGCTGCCATCGAAAACAATTCGGTGCCAATATCCACAAATTGAGCGAGTAACAACTGCTCTTTTTCAAGCTTAATTTGATATTTCGCCATCGTATGAAACAGTTCCCTCGCAAGCCGCTTGGCCGTTTTTTGGATGTAAACTAAATGGCACCGACTTCGATAATCAAGGTGGCGGGTACCGAACATTTTAGGCATTCGCACCCATTGTTTAGGATACCACCAGGAGTAAAACAGCCCCATTTTTCCCACGATTCCGATTTTTTTAGCGATTGATAATTTAGGATTCATCAATCCCATTATGAATTTCAAATGGACATCCATTGCTTCACGAGCGATAAACAGTTGCATTATTTCTGATGTGCCTTCGATAATCCGATTAATTCTAAGATCGCGCAATAGTCGTTCCGCTGGATAGGGGTCTTCCCCTCGATTTTTTAACGAAGTCGCCGTTTCAAATCCTCGCCCTCCACGGATCTGAACTAACTCATCCGCCACTTGCCACGATCGCTCAGATCCATAATATTTGGCCATCGCTGCCTCGAGGCGGATATCCACATTATCTTTGTCAGCCAAACTTGCGGCTGCCATTGCAATACTGTCCATGGCAAACGTCTCGGCGGTAATCATTGCAAGTTTCGCCTGGACGGCTTGATGCTCGCCCACCGGTCCTCCCCATTGAACGCGCCGGGTCGTCCAGTCCTTACTGATTACCATACTCAGCTTACCGGCAGCTGCCGAGATCGCAGGAATAGTCAACCGCCCCGCGTTTAATGTGACAAACGCAATTTTTAAGCCTTCGCCAGGTTTGCCAATGACATTGTCAACGGGTACTTTGACATTATTGAATCGAAGACGTCCATTCGCGATCCCCCGAATTCCCATAAAACTGCACCGACTAACGACCTCAAAGCCAGGGGTATTCGTTTCAACAATTATGGCCGTTATCTGCTTTTTTTCCTTGCCATTGACAATCGCGGGTGGGGTGGCAACCATTACCACTAGTAATTCAGCATCTGGCCCATTCGTAATATACAATTTCTCGCCATTAATGATGTAATGTTTTTTATCAGGTGTAAGAATCGCCGACGTCGTCATGCGAGCAGGATCTGAACCAACATCTGGCTCAGTTAACGCAAACGCGGAGATCGCCCCTTTCGCTAACCGAGGTAAATACTTTTCTTTCTGTTCCTTTGTCCCAAATAATTTTAGCGGTTGCGGTACCCCAATACTCTGATGAGCGGACAACCACACTGCGGTTGATCCACAATAGGAGCCGACCAGCGCCATAGCCCGAGTGTAATTAAACACCGATAAACCCATCCCCCCATATTCTTTAGGAATTTTCATTCCAAAAAACCCCGCAGCTCCCAACGCTTTAAGGGCTGCTTTTGGTACTTCTTGATTGCGATCGACGGCTTCGGGATCAATTACCTTAACCAACAACGCCTCAAGTTCAGCCAACACTGTATCCCCAATGGCTTTATCGTCAGGCGACTGAGCTGGATACGGATTCATTAAATCCCACCGAAAGTTACCTTTGAACAACTCCCCAACAAAACTATCGCGCCATACTAAGTCCCTCGAATCTTCAGTAAGATCTAAGGCCTGCTGTTTATCGTGATTATCAGTAATTTTCATAAAACCCCTCGACTGGTTATTATCCCCCCTCGTGCCGGACAGTTATCAATAAAAAGTAGCACCCTCCTTCGCCATTTGAGTCAATCGTTCAGCTGGAATAAACCGTTCACCACACCGGTTTGCCAAGTGGGTTAACGTAGTGACTATTTCAGAAATACCCCGTTGGTCAGCGTATCGACATAGCCCCACTCTGAAGGGAGGAAACCCAGTGCCCAGAACCATTGCCATATCCAGCAACTCTGGACGCTCGACGACGCCTTCGTCAATACATCGAGCCGCTTCATTGACCATAATCAAGATTAAGCGATCGACGACGTCACTTGGGTGGACGACGTGGCCAGGCCGATACGAAATTAATTTAGCGATCTCTGGATTAACACACGGTCGGTCAGCCGAATGAAGATAAAACCCTTTGCCCGTTTTTTTTCCTTTTAACTGTGGATCTGAATGAATGGCAGAAAAACTCGAAGCCACGGTCATCCGGGTTCCATAGCCAACTTCTAAAATTTTGGCGACCTTATATCCCACGTCTAAGCCCACTTCATCGGCCAATGCTAAGGGCCCAAGGGGCATGCCAAAGTGTTCCATGGACCGATCGATTTGCGACACAGCAATCCCATCTTCTAATAAAAAAACAGCTTCGTTCACATACGGAATGAGCAGTCGGTTGACCAAAAATCCAGGACAGTTTTTAACCACTATTGGCGTCTTTTTGAGGTTTTTAGCAAATTGGACTGTAGTGGCGATGGTCTCCGGGGAGGTGTGGTCACCGGGTATAACTTCGACCAGTGGCATTCGATTAACCGGGGAAAAAAAATGCATTCCAATAAATCGATTCGGACGCGTTAGTGCGGCCGCCATTTCAGTGATGGACAATGACGACGTATTTGATGCAATCACGGTGTCTGGGCGCACCTGGTGTTCAAGTTCGGAAAATACTGACTTTTTCACATTGATATCTTCGACGACCGCCTCTATTACAAAATCCACATTCGAAAAACCAGAATAGTCGGTGGTGGCCGACATCCCCTGGATTCCCATTTCGGCAACATGTTTCGATATTCGGCGGGACTCCACTAATTTTCGATAAATCTTTCCGGCCGAATTAAACGCCAATCCAATCGCCGTCCAGCTGATATCTTTGATGCGAACCGGGAAAGACTTAGAGCTCACCAGCCAACCTATTCCTCCCCCCATTAAGCCAGCCCCAATTACACCAACCGAACGGACAGGGCGACTTGGAGTATCGGACGGAACCCCTGAATATTTTTTTAATGATTCCTGGATAAAAAATAGTCGAGTCAAGTTTTTTGAAATGTCTGTTTCAATGAGTCCAGAAAACAGTTTGGCCTCGCGATTTAATCCCTCGCCTAAGGGTAACGATATCCCGCCGATTACAGCCTGAATAGCCGCGTAGGGAGCGGGGTAATGGCCTTTTGTTTGAATCGTAACCGTATTTTTTGCGAAGGCTCCAATGAGTCCAATCGCCCCGGGGATCAACTCAATCCATCGTCGACTCATGCGACGTTTACGATTTGAAATGATCCGCGACCGAGTATCGGGACGTACAACGTCCAAGACAAATTTCTTGAGTTCCAGATTAAAAAAAGCACTCGAGACACACCGATCAGCCAACGCCATTTTTTCCGCTTTTGGGCCATCCACACTACGACCCGAAACAATCAACGGAAGTGATGCCTGAACGCCAATCAAGCGAGGCAACCGTTGAGTTCCACCAAACCCGGGAATAATACCCAAATTGACCTCAGGAAGTCCCAGCTGGGTTTTGGGATTATCCGATACAAATCGAAAGGTACAGGCTAGGGCCAATTCAAGCCCCCCACCCAACGCGGGACCATCGATGGCTGCGATCGTCGGTATTGGCAATCCAGCCAACCGGTCAAAAATATGCTGACCCAACTTGGCCTTCGAGAACCCCTCGTCAGCCGTTGCAATCGCTTGGATTTCCGAAATATCGGCACCCGCAATAAACATGTCGGGCTTTCCAGATTGGATAACTAGAACATCAATATCCTTGATTGACCGCACATCATCTAAGATTTCCGACAATTCATTCAGCGCGTCAGCGCTTAATTTATTAATTTTCTCACCGGGGAAATCGAAGGTAATCGTTCCAATATTTTCTAAAATTGAAAAATTAAAATATATTCCCATTATTCGACCTCCAGAATAACCGCACCGCCCTGACCCCCGCCGATACATAACGACGCTAATCCTCGGTTTAGACCCCGCCGACGAAGTTCTTTGAGAAGCGTTAGGATCAGCCGATTACCTGATGTTCCAACCGGATGCCCCAACGCGACAGCCCCCCCATTGACATTTAATTTATCAGGGTCGATCGACCCCAATTTTTTAGATTTTCCAAATTTCGACATCGCAAATTCATTCGAATCAAATGCACGAAGATTCGCAATAACCTGAGCCGCGAAGGCTTCATTAATTTCAAACAAATCGATATCTCCCACCGTCATTCCTGCAATATCTAACGCCTTAGCCGCCGCATACACGGGACCCAAACCCATTCGTTCGGGCTCAAGCCCGGCATAAGCGTAACTACGCAGGTATCCCAAGGGTCTGTATCCCAACGATTTCGCATGAGATTCGGACATCACAAGAACCGCCGAAGCGCCGTCGGTTAATGGACAGGAATTCCCTACCGTAACTGTCCCGGTCTTTCGATCAAAATACGGAGACAGTTTTCCTAACGCTTCCATGCTTTGCGAATTTCGAGGCCCGTCGTCATATTGTGCTACGAACTCAAATCGAGGCGGAATCGGTAACGGAACTATCTCTTCCGCCAGACGCGGAAGGGCAGCGATAGCTTTCTGGTGAGACTGTAGTGCAAACCGATCTTGTTCTTCGCGGCCAATCGCCCAGTCACGGGATAATTTTTCGGCCGTTTGCCCCATTAACAAGCCACACACCGGATCAGTCAGACCTTCAACTACACCAATAACTGGCGCCAGGTGCCCCAGTCGAAACGTAGAGATTACTTTAAGCCGTTGGCCGACTGATTTGGCCCGTCCTAAGTCTTCGAAGAATCGAGTCATTGTTTTATTAAAAAGTAGTGGAATATTGGACATGGACTCGGTTCCGCCCGCAAGAATAATCGATGCAGCCCCAGCCAATATTTTATTGGCCGCCGTTGTCACCGACTCCATGCCAGATGCACAATTTCGATGGACCGTATACGCCGGAACCGACTGAGGTACCCCAGCCCTAAGCGCAATAACACGCGCAATGTTAGCGGCATTCGCAGGCTGCGATACGTTGCCAAAAATTACTTCGTCGAGTTGATCGCCGCTAATCCCGGTTCTAGCAATGACTTCCCGTGCCACAACCGAGCCCAAATGATCCGCTGAAACATCTTTAAACTGTCCCCCAGCTTTTGCGAATGGAGTTCTAATACCGTCTACTATCGCTAGGCGTTCTTTCATCATGGTGTCCTTTTCGTTATTCAATTATTAGATCTTCGCCATCATACAACCGCTGCAATAACGACTCGTAATTACGGTAAATTACTTTTCGTCTAGGTTTCATTGAGGGCGTTAACTCGCCCGATTCAATCGTCAATTCGTGGTCCAAAAACAATACTTTTTTTATCTGCTCGAAATTAGCTAAGCCATTATTTTTTCGGTCGATTATGGTGGATAGGGTATTTAACACCATGGGATGGCGGATCAATGATTTCGGATCCAGATTACCCACCTCTGGAAAGAGTTTCCGAAGGCGCGGGATAACCGGAACGACGATCGCCGTGAGATAATTTCGATTTTCACCACAAACAATCGCTTGCGAGATTAATTCATCCGATGTGAGGCGCAGCTCCAATTGCTGGGGAGCGACCTTTTTTCCATTCGATAAAACAATGAGATCTTTTTTTCGATCCACAATCGTCACGAAGCCGTCGGTATCAATCTCCGCAATATCTCCCGTATGAAACCAGCCGTCAGGGTCAAATGCAATTTGTGTGTCGTTGGGTAAATTTAAATACCCTCGAGCGACAATGGGACCTCGCACCAACAACTCACCATCGTCGGCCAACCGAATTTCCTGGCTGGGCAACACTTTTCCAACGGTACCAAATCGATAGCCATCTAATCGATTACAGCAAATAACGGGAGATGTTTCGGTGAGTCCATAGCCCTCAATAATTACAAGTCCCAAATTATCAAAAAACTGGCCCAATTCCTTCGCCAATGGGGCACCACCGGACACAAAAAAACGAAGATTACCCCCGGTTCGTTGCCGAATTTTAGACAGAACGAGCCGATCAGAAAGGAAATATTTAAACCGCAACCGCCACGACACCGTCCGGATCTTCTGTTGATGCCTGTAGCGTTGAACAACCCGGAGGGCCCAGTGCAATAATCGTTTTTTTACACCCGTAGCGGACTCTAATATTCGCGACTGCATTTTTTCGTATAATCTAGGAACACTGATTAAGACCGTTGGCCGAACTTCAAGAATATTAGCCGCGATGGCATCCATTGACTCAGCGTAATAAATACTACCTCCAGCCGCTACGAGTGAATAGTAACCCGTGGTACGTTCAAATACGTGGGATAACGGTAAAAACGACAACACAACATCCGTATCGTTCACTGGAATAGCCAGTAAAATATCCATGACATCAGCTAAAAAATTACGATGGGTAAGCATAACGCCTTTTGGGGTACCAGTTGTTCCCGATGTATACACAATGCTGGCTAACTGGTCGGGATGAATTCGATCAATGTGATTCAGGTAATCTTCATAAGCAGTTTGCGTAGAACTCTTACCCAATTCTTGGACATCGTCAAAGCCAATGCATCGGGAGTCAGTCGTTTTTAAATGACGGTCAATGGTGACTATACGTGTAATTTCTGGACATGAATCAATAATCGACAGGACTGTTTCAAGCTGAGTTTCAGTTTCAACAATAACAAGTTTCGCTCGACAATCGTTAAGAATGTATTGTATCTCGGGTGCCGCCAACGTCGAATAAATCGGCACGACCACGCCCCCCACCGACATGATACCCATGTCCGATATCACCCATTCGGGACGATTTGAAGATAGAATCGCTACCAAACTATCGTCCGACACGCCCAACTGCTCCAAACCCAAAGCAAACCATTTAACCTGTTCAAACCAGTCGAGGTAAGTCATCGAGGTATAAATCCCCTGTTTCTTGACCCATAACGCTTTCTTGGTGGGACGTACGTTAATATTTTCTAACAATAGGTGAACAAGATTTTTACAGTTCCCTAGCAAAGGTCCACCTCAATTCCACCCCATTTTTTTGCATACCAATTGTAGGTCAAACACATAATTAAAACCGAAATATACGAAGTTACTAACAAAATTCCGATTAATTTAATCATGGATACAACGTTATGAAATATGAGATGAATATTCCCCAAAACTATAAATTTAAAACCCGATAAAATACCTGGAACAACGATACTGAGAATTGAAAAGACTAACACCACCAACGCGGCGGCTCGAGCCGCCGCATAAGGGTCAATGAAGCGAAGTTGCTTCATTAGTCCGCGTCCGCAGACTCCGTTGTAACGTTCAACTCCCCCTCCCACTTCGAGACAACAGCCGTGGCAACCGCATTACCAACAACATTTGTAGCCGACCGACCCATATCAAGAATCTGATCGACGCCTAAAATAATGGCCAACCCTTCTAAAGGAATATTGAAAGTTGTCAATGCGCCTGCAATTACGATCAAGGATGCACGGGGCACACCCGCCATCCCCTTCGATGTAACCATCATCATCAACATCATAATAATTTCTTGGCTCAACGAGAAATGTATTCCATAGGCTTGCGCAATAAACATCGTCGCAAACGTCATATACATGATCGATCCATCAAGGTTGAAGGAATAACCTAACGGCAATACAAAGCTCGTGATCCGATCGGAGCAACCAAACCTTTCCATACGTTCGATGACCTTCGGGAGTGCTACTTCTGAGCTGGCCGTACTGAAGGCCAGTAAAATCGGTTCTTTAATGAAGGACAACAATTTGAAAAATGGAATGCGCAACACAGTGCACAGCAATCCAAGCCCTACAAAAATAAAGGTAAGCAGGCCTCCGAAGAAACACGCCACAAGGTACAGATACCCCGCCAAAATACCGATCCCGTGCTCACCAACAACGGCAGCTAATGCACCAAAAACACCAAACGGAGCAAAACTCATAACCGCTCGAGTAATACCAAACATCAGGTGAGACAATGAATCTAAGCCATTGATAATGACTTTGCTCTTTTCACCAATTGACGGCAAACAGGCTCCGAAAAATAGTGAAAACACGACAATTTGGAGGATTTCATTGGTTGCCATGGATTCGAAAATACTAGTTGGAATGACATGGGTTACAAAATCCTTCGCACTGGCATGTTTCTTTGCATCGATTCCAATTTCCGTCCCATGCTTGGGTAAATTAATATGCATTCGAGTGCCAGGATGGAGAAAATTTACTAACGTTATTCCTGATATCAGGGCTACCGCCGTAGCAACTTGAAAGTATAAAAAGGTTTTGATTCCAATCCGTCCCAGTGATCGAACATCACCGAGCTTAGCAATACCGACCACCAGTGTCGAAAACACTAATGGGGCGATAATCATTTTGATTAAACGTAAAAAGATGTCGCTAAAGAGAGAAAAATGGGCGGCTTTAGCTCCCAAAAAATGTCCAAAAGCAACACCAACAGCCATACCAAGAAAAATTTGAGTCGTTAATTTAGGGGCTTTCATTATCTCATACCTCCTTCAACAAGTTCTGGGTGTTGAGTCAATTCCTCAACGAATATTTTGTAATCGGTCATCGAGCATCGAATCACTTCTTTGGCTTCATCGGCGCCGTATATATGCGAAATGGTAATTGGGGTCGCATCTGAATCTGGAGCTTGCTTATATGTCAAAAAATAGTGCCTTAATCGGTCTACAATAGGCGCAGGAACTTGGGAAATATCGGTATAACCCGAATAGGCGGCATCGTTTTCAAGAACCGCGATGATTTTATCGTCAGCCTCCCAACCAT
>Ga0214923_10000786_pt1 | contig 46947 bp, 39 predicted proteins | sample LL1510_MetaG_FD_177993 | JGI IMG/M metagenome (GOLD analysis project Ga0214923, IMG submission 177993) | Freshwater microbial communities from Lake Lanier, Atlanta, Georgia, United States - LL-1510 | ecosystem: Environmental > Aquatic > Freshwater > Lake | place: USA: Georgia | collected...
GATAGTTACCTTGTTTTTAAAACTAGTCTCTCATGAGCTAACCCGAATATTTCACACTGATCTACTGCTAAAGCCGGGAAGCTAGGGTGGATGCTGCGCCCAAGCTCGAAGTCTGACGACAACTCTCTATGAGTACATATTGACTCGCTCGCACCTGCTCGTCTCGCCCTTAGGGGCTGCCACTAACCTAACGGTTACGGCAGTCTACCCCAGGCTCTCCCGAGCACTGGTGTTGCCCGAGGAGCAATTCGAAGCTGACGCAGTATCCATTAGGTGTTCGCAAGTCGCAGCAGAATCAGTATGAAATATGCGGGTGAAAAGTCATTTGACTATATTTGAGAACATTGAATTTTTTACTTGGTATTAATTATAAAACTTTGATGTTAGCCCGTGGGATGCCCCGAGAAATGGGAATGTAAAAAATTCTAAAATTCATCTGACACAGGTATCAGTCACACGGAATCTATTTTTATTCAAAATGTATCTTGCAAAATTCAGTTCATGACCTTAGGATACATCGTTCAAACTGTTTCAGGAATGATTCCTATTATTTGTATTTTATAGTTCTCACATGTTATTTGGACCTCATTCATTTCCTGTAGCTATTGTTCCTATTGAAGCGGAACCAATTTTTGCTAAGGCGATCCAAGAATGGACAACACAATCTTGGTTGACTAATTCCATTCTTGTATCCTTATTACTTGTGGTTGCTATCGTCTTTTGGGCTCAACGATCGACCCGTCGCATGCAATTAATACCTGTAGGATTACAAAACTTTTTTGAGTTTATTGTCTCTAGTCTGTATGACTTTTTTGAAGGAATTGTAGGAAAACATATGATTGCAAAATCATTTAGTCTTCTAGCAGCTCTTTTTCTGTACATTTTAGCAGCCAATTGGTTTGGCCTACTCCCTGGTGTTGGCTCCATTGGTTGGAAAGAACCTAACGGTGTACTCTTGCCACTCTTACGCCCAACTACTGCTGATATGAATACAACAATTGGCTTAGCCATTGTATTCATGATTTTTTGGTTTATCTGGACATTGCAAGAAATTGGTGCTGCATCATTCTTAAAACATATCTTTGGAGTAAAAGGTGGAGTGAAGGGTGCTCTGGCCTATTCCTTGATGCCAATCTTTTTTTTCGTAGGACTCATTGAAGTAATTTCCATTCTCATACGTCCTGTATCTCTGTCACTACGACTTTTTGGAAATGTGTTTGCTGGTGAGAACTTGATTAACACAATGATTTCTATGGGACACACATTGCACTTTCCGTTGTGGCTTGCAAAGATTACAAGCGTTGTTTTACCTATCCCTTTTTACTTTTTGGAGCTTCTTATTGGAGCGCTGCAAGCTTTTGTGTTTTCTCTTCTTTGTGCTGTTTATTTAAATCTCTCTACGAGCCACGATGAAGAAGAAGCAGAAAATCATTAGTACTTTTTCCAAAACTTCCAGAATCCACATCAGAATGAGTAATAAATTGTCTTTGTCACTGACATTCAAATGATAAGACGATATTATGAGATCTCACCACTACATCTATTTTTTACTCATTCAGATTAGCAGCAGACTAACAAGCAATACTTTTGATTAATCTTATTGATATTGATTTTTTAGTTTAAAAACAATTTTGTTCTCGGGTTCGTATATTAATGTACGAACGAGAGCGAACACACAATCCACATACATCTCAAAATATCTATGACTATTCCTACATTATTAGCTGATGGCATCACTGGTAGCTTCACTCTCGGTGTTGCTGGCACAGGTGCTGCATTAAGTATCGGTTTTATTGGTGCTAAAGCTGTTGAAGCAATTGGCCGTAATCCTGGATCCTTTGGTCGCGTACTAACACTTGCAATTATTGGCATGGCACTTGCAGAGTCGATTGCAATTTATGCACTCATTCGTGCCTTTAGTGGCCAATAAAAGCGGTCAATAAAACGTATGGAGATTTAGGTGTTTAGGGGGGCTTGAAAGAGTTTGATTGATCTATCATTTTCATCTCTGAATCAATAGCTTCATTGATCAAATTGTTAGATTATTGTATGCCAATGAATTCTGTTCATCTATTTCTTTCCGGATGCCCCTAAACCACTAAATTATCACATGCCTCACTCTCTGTTTAAATGAAAGTACTTACCGATCTCTTTGAAAGCTTTGGTGTTGACTGGCCTAAATTTATAGCCCAAACAATTCTTTTTCTTATTGTTTACTTAATACTGCGTCGATTTGCCTTCGCTTCAGTAATTAGCATATTAGAAGAACGTCGTCGGCGTATTGAAGAATCTCAACTCAATGCTGAAAAAATAAAACAACAACTCATCGAAGCAGAACTCCGTTACGAGGAGATCATTCGTAAAGCAAATCACAATGCAAAAAAAATGATCGATGAAGCTCATACTGCTGCAGAAGCGTTCTTAACTAAAGAAACTCAGCATGCGATCAAAGACGCAGAAAATATTATAGCAAGAGCCAAAGAAGTTACTCTTCTAGAACGCCAACACATGATCGATGAAGTGAAAAATGAAATGCTAGACCTTGTATTACAAACAACCTCAAAAGTAGTCGGCAAAATGATCACACCAGAAGACCAACAACGCTTAACACAAGAAACAACAGCAGCACTTGCTGCCTAGTCCATTTATGAAACTTTCTCGTGAGGCCAGGCGCATTGCTCGTCAACTTTTTGCTTCTTCCATGGTGCAGGGTAGACTTGATCAGTCTCGAAGTCTTATGATAGCCGATACTATAATTGCTATGCGTCCTCGTCATGCTTTTGAAATCATCAAAGAGTTCACACGTCTTACTAGATTGTATCTTAACATGCATCAGGCAGTGATTGAAAGTGCGCTCCCTCTTGATTCGACTATACAGGCTGAAATTGCAGCCTCACTTCAGAGACATGATGATCAAGTTAACATCAGTATACTTGTTAATCCCTCCTTGTTAGGCGGAACTCGTATTCGTCTTGGAAGTAATGTCTGGGATGGGAGTGTTGCTGCTAAACTTCAAAGCTTAAAAAATAATTAGAGTCTATAATGAGTGCAAAAATATCCATAGCATGAAAATAATTATGCTCTAGTGTCGATTTTATATTATCTGTTAAGCTGGTTATACACTCTTGAAATATACCTCAACCTTTTAAAAAATAACTTCCAGTATACTTTTAGTTTAGATTTCCCCCTTTCACTCCAGATTATTACATTAACTCTTTTATATTAGAATAAATTTAAGAATCTTTAGTAAAAAAAGTTAAGATGCGTACGCTGTTCTTATTCCATCGCCATTCGAAATAAAAGCCGATCTTTCTTCAAAAACTTTCTTAGTTTTAAGCCATTGTAAATTTATTTTATTATCACACCTCACCCTTTTAAAACTTCCATTGAATTATGAGTACTCTCTTACAAGAATTAGAACAAAAAATCGGAGGCTTTCGAGCTTCGACAGTTGCAAAAACCAATATTGGTATAGTGCGTGAAATTGGTGATGGCGTGGCTCGCATTGAAGGTCTCAGCAGCGTTATGCTTAATGAAATGCTCCAATTTCCTGGTGGCATTTATGGCCTAGCGCTCAATTTAGAGGAAACAGAGGTTGGGGCAATTATCCTTGGTGATTATACTAAAATCAGTGAAGGTGATGAGGTAACCACGACAGGTCGTCTACTTCAGGTGCCTGTCGGTAAAAAATTATTAGGGCGAGTTGTTGATGCCTTAGGGCGTCCAGTTGATGGCAAAGGAGATCTAGGCAGCAGTGATTTTTATCCTGTAGAAAAAATCGCTCCCGGCATTATTAAGAGACAAGGTGTTTCACAACCTGTACAAACAGGGATTATGGCCATTGATGCCATGGTGCCAGTCGGTCGTGGTCAGCGTGAATTGATCATTGGTGACCGTGCAACGGGCAAAACCACTATCGCAATTGATACTATTATTAACCAAGCACGTATTAATCGTATTGGAGAAGAGAGCGCTGACCCGAATTTCCGCCCCCTCTACTCCATCTACGTTGCTATTGGTCAACGCGTCGCTAACGTTGCTCGTGTGATTAGCGCTCTTGAAAAGCATGATGCACTCAAGTACACAATTATTATTTCTTCTACTGCCTCTAATGCTGCTGCTGATCAGTATATTGCCCCTTTTGCAGGAGCTGCTATGGGAGAATGGTTCATGGATAATGGGATGGATGCACTGATTATTTTTGATGACCTTTCAAAACATGCAGTAGCTTACCGTCAGATTTCTTTATTACTCAAACGTCCCTCTGGTCGTGAAGCCTATCCTGGAGATGTATTTTATTTACATAGTAGACTACTCGAACGTTCTGCACGTCTTAGTCAAAAGGCCGGCAACGGATCCCTGACAGCACTTCCTATTATCGAAACGCAAGCGGGTGATGTTTCTGCCTATATTCCAACAAATGTAATTTCCATTACAGACGGACAAATTTATTTAGAAACTGATCTATTTTACCAAGGCATTCGTCCAGCTATTTCCGTGGGTCTATCAGTTTCTCGTGTTGGTTCAGCAGCTCAAATCAAAGCCATGAAACAAGTTGCTGGTAAATTAAAAGGCGACCTTGCGCAGTACCGTGAATTAGCGGCTTTTGCACAATTTGGCAGTGATTTGGATACGCGCACAAAGGCTCAGCTAGATCGTGGTCAGCGTATTGTAGAACTTTTCAAACAAGATCAGCACAAACCTCTCTCTGTAGAACTTCAAGCTGCCATACTCTGGGCAATGCAAAAAGGTTATTTCAATAATGTTACTGTTAATCAAGTACGGGACTATCAAGCCAAGATGGAAGATTTCCTTTCTACTCGTAAAGAATCTCTTCTCATGAGTCTTGCAAATAAAAAAGCATTTGATGAAAGTATTGAGAGCGAATTAAGTGCCGCTCTGGATGAATTTAAGGCTGTAATTGTGTAAATTATTTATTTTTTAAAAAGAACTTAGATCCATCATGGCTAACACTCGCGACATTCGACGACGAATTAAGTCAGTTAAAAACACTGCTCAGATCACGAAAGCCATGGAAATGGTGGCCGCATCAAAAATGCGCCGCGCACAGCAGGCGGCTATGGCTGGTCGTCCCTACTCAGAAGCACTCCATCAAGCACTTCTCTCGTTGCGTGATCGTGTAGATCAAGAATCTCATCCACTCCTAGTTCAACGACCAGTCAAAAAAACATTAGTCCTCCTACTTACCTCTGATAAAGGTCTCTGTGGTGCTCTTAATACTAATGTACTTCGTGATATAGCCGAACTTGATAGTTCTTCGACAGTTTTTGTGGCTATTGGACGCAAAGGTGCTTCATTCCTAGCTCGCACGGGACGCCTCATGATTGCGGACTTCCTCCTTTCTGATCATCCAACATTTTTACAAACCAAACCAATTTCTCAATTTTGTTTAGAGCAATTTCTTTCAGGAAGTGTAGATCAAGTAAATATTCTCTATCCAAAATTTATCAATACACTAGTGCAACGTCCTGTAAATCTTCAGCTGCTTCCTATTAGCATGGAACAATCTAGTGTTATAAGCCAACCCTCCAAAGCTACTGCCTCTCTGACGCACACTCCATCCTCTGAAAATGAAATAAAAAAAGATATTTTAGAAACAGGTGAATATCTTTTTGAACCCACTCGGGATAATGTACTCAATGCAATTTTGCCGTACTCCTTTCATTTTGAAGTATTCCAAAAAGTCCTTGATGAACGCGCTGCAGAACAAAGTGCTCGCATGGTGGCCATGAAAGCGGCAACCGATAATGCTAAAAATCTTATTAAGGATCTAACTCTTGAATACAACAAAGCACGTCAAGCCAGCATCACAACAGAACTGCTCGAAATCACTACTGCCCAAATGGCACTGCAATAAAAAGTGCTTGATTGATATCCTCTTTAAATAAATTTAGGACATTTCACTTATTTTTTAGTATTAGAACAATAATATCGCCTAGAATATAATTTAAGATTCATTTACTCAGTCGCATATTAACCAAGGTAATGCAAAAATTATCAAATTTCACAACACATAACTAACTCATGAACAACACTGGTAAAATCGTTCAAATAATCGGCCCTGTAATCGATGCTGAATTTGATCTCACAAACGGACCTCTCCCAAAAATTTATGATGCTCTTGAAGTTGAGCACAACTACGGAGGATCTGTTGTTAAAATTACTCTCGAAGTACAACAACAACTTGGTGAAAATTGGGTTCGTGCTATTGCAATGTCCTCGACAGAAGGTCTCCAACGTGGACTACCCATTCATGCTCTCGGAAGGCCTATCTCTGTTCCCGTCGGCGAAGGTATTTTAGGGCGTATTATGAATGTTACAGGAGAACCTGTGGACGAACGTGGACCCATTGAAGCTGCTAAGTATTACCCGATTCATCGATCTGCGCCTACACTTGTTGATCAAAGCACAAAATCAGAAGTGCTTGAAACCGGCATTAAAGTTATTGACCTGATTTGCCCTTTTATTAAAGGTGGAAAAGTGGGTGCTTTTGGTGGAGCTGGTGTTGGCAAAACTGTTGTCATTATGGAGCTTATTAACAATATCGCCAAAGGCCACGGTGGATATTCGCTCTTTGCAGGTGTCGGAGAGCGTACTCGCGAAGGCAATGATCTCTATCATGAAATGAGTGAAGCTGGTGTTATTGTTCAAGAAGAACTTAAAAAATCGAAAGTAGCACTGGTTTACGGACAAATGAATGAACCACCAGGAGCCCGTCTTCGTGTCGCTTTAAGCGCTTTATCGATGGCGGAATATTTTCGTGACGAAATGAATCAAGACGTTCTTCTCTTCATTGATAATATTTTTCGCTTTTCTCAAGCAGGCGCTGAAGTTTCAGCATTACTTGGACGTACCCCAAGCGCTGTGGGATACCAACCTACCCTTGCCTCTGAAATGGGAGATTTACAGGAACGCATTAGCTCGACAAAAAAAGGATCCATTACATCTTTTCAAGCAGTGTATGTTCCTGCTGATGATCTTACTGATCCAGCACCTGCAAATACCTTTGCACATTTGGATTCGACCATTGTATTAGAGCGATCTATTGCTGAGTTAGGAATATATCCCGCAGTTGATCCCCTTGCCTCTACTTCCAAAGCACTCTCTGCGGAGGTTGTGGGTGATGAACATTATCATGTCGCCCTTGGTGTACAAAAGGTTCTACAGCGCTACAAAGACTTGCAAGATATCATTGCAATTTTGGGTATGGATGAGTTGTCTCCAGAAGATAAACTCACCGTGCATCGTGCACGTAAAATTCAACGTTTCTTAAGCCAACCGTTTCACGTTGCAGAGATTTTTACAGGAACCCCTGGTGAATATGTTTCTGTTTCTGAAACAATACGTGGTTTCAAGGAAATTTTAGACGGGAAACATGATGATATTGATGAATCTGACTTTTATATGAAGGGAACGATTGATCAAGTCCTTGCTTCAGCTAAGAAAGATTAAGAATATGCCTACCCTTCACCTTGAAATTGTCACTCCAGAAGCACTCATATACCAGTCCGAGGTTGAGGCTGTTATTGTGCCAGGAGTCGAAGGGGAGCTAGGAATTTTGCCGCATCATATTGCTTTAATGACACAGATTGTACCCGGTGAATTACGCATTTCACATAAAGGCCAGCAACTGCGCATGGCGGTTGGGGAAGGTTTTTTAGATGTTCTACCCCATCGTGTGTTAATCTTAACAGATATGGCTATTGATGAGGCGGACATTGATGAACATGCTGCAGAAAAAGCAGTCGCGCTTGCAGAGCAGGAGTTAAAAAACACAACGCTTTCTCATGAAGAAATAGCAACGGTTCAGTCTTCTCTACTCCGTTCATTAGCAAAAATCCGCGTTAAAAGGGGCCGTCATTACTAAATGAGCCGTTGGAATCATTTAAAGAAGTAGATGGATGAAGCTCTTATGAAGTATAGACCTTTCGGGGCTGCTTTTTGTCCTGACTGAAGAGAAGTGGCAGTCTCACCCCAATCTCTTAGGCCTACGTTACTGCCCCATCAGATCTCATAGCTTCCTCCTTATAATTAGCATGAAATATGTGGACTAGAGGCCGCCATGTTTCCAGATTGAGAATGCTAATCTCACTCCCATAATAAGACCGCAACAAAAGCCCAGCAGGCCAATAATAGGAACACCGAAAACTTTAGGAGGGATTCCAGAATGCACGAGAATAGAAGAAGCAATTAAGAGTGAGGCTGTTAAGAGAGCGTTTACTAGACGATTAAAAATTGAGTCGAGTGTTTGACGTAGTGGTTCGATGCCTTGAGGGGCAATGCGATGTTCAAGCGGGATATTAAGCTTGCCATGTTTTAATTGGGTATAGAGATGACGAAAATCTTGTGGAATTTCTTCCATGAGATCAATTCCCTCAGCAACGAGGTTATGTAATATTTTAAAAAATCGTTTTGGCTTATAACTCTCTATAAGCACTTCCCTGGCATAAGAACTCCCAAGCATGATGAAGTTCAGATTTGGATCGAGTTCTTGACCGATCGCCTCGACTTGAATGAGTGCTTTAATTCCAAGATAAAAATTGCTCTTCATGCGAAGATGGTTTTTGCGCAATAGTTCAAGTAATTTTCTTAAGACTGCTCCCATATGAATATCACGCAAGGTTCCTGCTAAATTTTGATCACAGAACTCTTCTACTTGCGTCAGTAGGTTTGCAGAATCGCGAACAAAACCTTCCTGTGACATCCCCAGAATGGAGCTCATGACTTGATCGTAATCTTTTTGAACTAATCCAATGACCAGACGAGCAATATTTCTACGAAAAGCCGGGGTAAAAGATCCCATCATCCCATAATCGTAGAGTCCGACAACTCCTTCGGAGAGGATGACCATATTCCCTGGATGAGGATCTGCATGAAAAAATCCAAATGTGAAAATTTGTTTGTAAATTAACTGCGTCATCCGTTCTGCAATAACCTCTGGGGAGAGATGGTGTTTCTTTAATGCACGTCGGTCATTGATAGCAATACCAGACAAAAATTCCATCACAAGCACACATGAGCTAGAAAAATCACGGTAGACGACAGGGACATGAATATTGGGATCATCTTGAAATTGTTTTTCAAAACGTTCGATATTGCTCGCCTCATGATTAAAGTCGAGTTCTTGCAGGAGAACAGAAGAAAATTCTGCAACGAGATTTTCGGGGTTCAGTCCACTGAGTTCTGGTGCATATTTTGAAACAAAAGCAGCAATGTCTGCTAGAATTGCCAAATCCATTTCAATCAATTCTCTAATGTTGGGACGCTGCACTTTGACAGCAACAATACTTCCATCCTTGAGCTGAGCCCGGTGCACTTGCCCAATGGACGCAGAGCCAATAGGTGTTTCATCAAACACCGGAAAACATTTTTTAATAGAAATTCCTAGTGATTCTTTAATGACACGATAAACATCTTTGAGTGGAAATGGTGGTACATGACCTTGAAGCTGACTAAGCTCCTGATAATATTCTTCGCTCACAAGATCACGACGAGAGCTTAAAATTTGACCAAGCTTAATAAAGGTAGGTCCTAATTCCTCGAGCGCTAGTCTCATACGCTCTGCAATTGGCTTAGCAAGAATCCCCTCCGCATGAAAAGGCATTTGAATCTCACCTAAACCAAGAAGTTTTTGTAGTACAACTAATCGTAGCACCTCTGCAAAACCATATTTAAAAAGAACCCCAAGAATTTCGTGATAACGAGGAAGATGTGAGGCAAAGGCAACAGCAGAGCGAAATTGTTTTAACATGGTTTTTAATATCTACCTTTTTCCAAATGAATTTGAGAATTTTTTTACGTAAGAATTTTTCGCGCTAGCCCGAATATTTCATACTGAATCTGCTGCAGCTTGCGAACACCTGATGGATACTGCGTCAGCTTCAAATTGCTCCTCGGGAAGTATGAAACATACAGCCCGATGAAGACTTCGAGATCAACGCAGCATTCACCCTAGTTTCCCGATCTCTGCAGTAGATGAGTGTGAAATATTCGGGCTAGCAAGGCTTGGAAGAGGTTTCTCTACCAGAAGTAACAGTAGTGATAACAACGCAACTAGCACCAAACAAAAGTAAGATTTCCTGAAATTCATTTTGGATAAAGGTATTTTTAAGATCTGATTTGCGACTTTAAAAATTCACGATTCAGCGTTGCAATGACAGAGGCAGAAATATTTGCTGGACAGACAGCCTCGCATGCATAGTAGTTCGAACAGTTCCCAAAACCCTCACTGTCCATAGAATGCACCATAGAGCGCACGCGCTCAGATCGCTCGGGCTGACCTTGTGGCAGAAGACTTAAATGAGTAACTTTGGCACCGACAAACAGCATAGCGGAGCTATTGGGACATGCCGCAGCACAAGCACCACATCCTATACAAGCAGCAGCATCCATAGCATGATCGGCTATTTTTTTGTCAATAAGCGTTATTGCAGCATCAGGTGCTCCACCCGTATGTTCGGTGATAAAGCCGCCAGCCTCAATAATACGATCATAAGCAGAGCGCATAACCACAAGATCTTTGATAATAGGAAAAGCCTTTACCCGAAAGGGCTCAATAGTGATTGTTGAATCGTCTAAAAAACTCCGCATATAAACCTGACAGGCAGCACCGCGTCCCGGACCTTGAGGGATCCCGTTAATCACCATACTACATGTTCCGCAAATTCCCTCGCGACAATCAGAATCAAAAGCCACAGGGATCATATGTGCTTGAATCAACCGATTGTTGACAATATCGAGCATTTCTAAAAAAGATGCCTCTCCTGGAATATCATGCGCCTCTATTTCTTGAAAAGAGCCTAAGGCATCTGCATGCTCTTGTCTCCAAATGCGAAGATGAAAATTCATGGGTAGAGAAAAAATAAATATTGAATTTTTTGAGTGAACGCGTCTCAATTTCGTTTCTTTGCTGTCTGATCAAAACGACTCTAATAATCCTAGAAGATAATTAAGAAGTATGCTTGGTGAAGCCAGGGTAATGAAGGAAAAGTGATTTTTTTTAATTCTACGATCGAGAAAAAACTATTTATAGATGTTCTGAGTCATTGATAACTTCTTGTTGTTGGCTGTATAAATTCATAATTAAGAGGCTCTCTTAGTAAGACAGGTGCTTGATTCTCACCTTGGTAATGCCATGCTTGAACGCAAGAAAAGAGTGAATCATTGCGTAAGGCTTCTCCATCAGGCAGCTGATACTCTTTCCGGAAATGACCACCGCATGATTCTTCACGCATGAGTGCATCTCGACAGAGGATCTCTCCTAGTTCAAGAAAATCAGCAACACGACCCGCTGCTTCAAGCGCTCTATTCCATGTAGCTCCGGAACCAGGAATACTGACTTCATTCCAAAAACGATGTCGTAATTTTGGAATTTCACTCAAGGCCTCCTGAAGGCTCGTAGCATTTCTTTCCATGCCACATTTTTCCCAAAGAAGTTGGCCTAAATCTCGGTGAATCTCTCCAGAACAACGAGATCCTTTCACTTCCAAAAGTTGATGAATACGCTCTCGCACGGCATTTTCTGCTGCTTCAAACTCGGGAGCATCTAGACTCACCTTTGAGTCAAATTGTGTTGTTAGGTAGCCTCCGATGGTATAGGGGATAATAAAATAACCATCTGCAAGCCCTTGCATCAGCGCACTCGCTCCTAGGCGATTGGCCCCATGATCCGAAAAATTAGCTTCACCAAGCACGTAGAGTCCTGGGACATTACTCATTAAATGGTAATCAACCCAAAGCCCACCCATCGTGTAATGCAATGCAGGAAAAATACGCATCGGAGTACTGTAAGCATCCTCGCTTGTAATATTTTCATACATTTCAAAAAGATTACCGTAGCGTTCCTCGATGGTCTTGTGTCCAAGTCGCTTGATGGCATCTCTAAAATCAAGATAAACACCCAGTCCACTAGGCCCAACACCACGTCCTTCATCACAGACTTCCTTAGCACTGCGTGATGCAATATCACGCGGCGCTAAATTTCCATAAGCGGGATATTTTCTCTCTAAAAAATAATCACGCTCCTGTTCAGGAATATCTTGAGGAGGACGTTTATCGGCTTTTTTCTTGGAAACCCAGACTCGTCCATCATTACGGAGAGACTCTGACATAAGGGTAAGCTTTGATTGATACTCCCCGCCGACAGGAATACAGGTCGGGTGAATTTGTGTGAAACAAGGATTAGCAAAACAAGCACCACGTTTATAAGAACGCCAGATTGCTGTGGCATTCGAACCACGGGCGTTTGTCGAGAGGTTATAAATATTACTGTAACCTCCAGTTGCTAAAACAACGGCATCGCCAGCATGACGTGTTATTTCTCCACTAATGAGATTACGAATGATAAGACCTTTTGCATGACCATTGATAATGACAAGGTCGAGCATTTCACTATGGGTGTGCATGATCACACGACCAGCTTTAATCTCATGAGAGAGAGAGGAGTAAGCGCCTAGAAGGAGCTGCTGACCTGTTTGTCCACGTGCGTAAAAGGTTCGTGAGACTTGAGCGCCGCCAAAAGAACGGTTAGAGAGCTGCCCTCCATATTCACGTGCAAAGGGAACTCCCTGAGAGACACATTGATCAATGATGTTGTTAGAAACCTCTGCAAGACGATAAACATTGGCTTCACGGGCACGAAAATCACCACCTTTGAGCGTGTCATAAAACAGACGCCACACACTATCCCCATCGTTTTGATAATTCTTTGCAGCATTGATACCCCCTTGTGCAGCAATGCTATGGGCTCGACGTGGCGAATCATGAAAGCAAAAACAATCGACACGGTAGCCTTGCTCTGCTAATGAGGCAGCAGCAGACGCCCCTGCCAGACCAGAACCAACAACTAGAATATGAAACTTTTTCTTATTTGTTGGGCTTACAAGGGGAGTGTTTCTTTTAAAAGACTCCCACTTAGATTCAAGAGGACCAGGCGGAATTTTGGGATCCAAGGAGATCATGGGCAGAAAATCAATAAACAAGAAATTTTAAAAAAACAGCTGCAGGAATCGAGGCGTATCCCAAAAAGAAAATCCAGGCAATGAGAAAAGCAGTACGCTCTAAGTACACACGTAGTTTTTGTGTTGTTAAGCCTAATGTTTGAAAGAGACTTCCAATACCATGACTAAGATGCATGGCCAAGAGGCCTACACTCAGAAGATAGAATCCCGTGACCCATGGACTAGCAAAAGCAGAGACAACCATACGATAGACATCATGCTGACCTAGGCAATCAACCCATTCTTTGTACTCGGGATGAAACCACTTCCAAGTAAACTGAGCTAAATGAAATAAGAGAAAACTCACAATAACTAGTCCCGAAAGCCGCATGGCACGAGCGCAGATCGTTGTTTCAAGAGATTTTCTGACAGCGTATTTTTGAGGATTTGCACGAAGGTTTTCTTGCCAAAGCATCATGGTATAAAAAATATGTAATCCCGCGATAACCAGTAGTCCCAACCTTGCCATCCAAAGCAACGGCCCAAGCCTATGGAGCCGTGCGGCATAGGCATTCATGACCTCTGGCCCTAGAAAAATAGAAAGGTTGCCAAGAAGATGAATCGTAATAAATCCAATGAGCAAGATCCCTGTAATGGCTACAATCCACTTGCGCCCAATTGATGAATGTAAAAAAGATGCTTTTTGCACGGGTAGAGGAAAATAAACAGAACTCATCTTACTATAGATCAGTACAGCTCGTTTGTCTCAAAAGAAATATACTCGTCACGAATGCAAACGAGGTTTGTTTACGCTGAAAGTGTTTTCCTTATTTCAATCGGGAAGCATGAGATGTAATGAGCATATCAATCAAACTCTCAACAGAGTCATAGAGAAAAAAGAAGACAAGAAAAATTCCTAATTTTTCATTTATGACACTTGGATGATGCTAACTCTCAAGGCAACGGTTTGAAAAGAAATTTTACCCTAAAGAATAGATAAGGTCTTGAACCCGTATATTTCATACTGATCGTGACGAGGAGGACGCGAAGGCGGATGGGGTAAGGCGAGTGATGAAGTCTGACGACGGCTGTATGAGTACATATTGACTCGCTCGCACCTGCTCGGCTCGCCCTTACGGGCTGCCCCCTAACCTAACGGTTGCGGCAGTCTACCCCAGGCTCTCCCGAGCACTGGTGTTGCCCGAGGAAGACTTCCAGATCAATGCAGCATCCACCCTGACTTCCCGACCTCCGCAGTAGATGAGTGTGAAATATTCGGGTTAATACTCTATGCGGCACAAAAAAGAGCGCCATCGAATTTCAACGTGACCAGTTGTATTAAAAAGATAGAATCCCCCCTATGTACCTTAGTTTTACTAAAATGAATGGAGCAGGCAATGACTTCATTATGCTTGATAATCGCAAAGGTCATATAACATTAGGACCAGAACAGATTGCTCATTTGTGTGATCGGCATCGTGGTATCGGTGCTGATGGTCTATTGATGGTCAATCCTCCCTCTGTTTCTAACGCCTCTTTTCGCATGCGTTACTACAATGCTGATGGTTACGAGGCAGAAATGTGTGGCAATGGAGCACGGTGCTTCACTCGTTATGCTGCACATCTATTAGAAAAAATCACTGGTACCATTATTTTTGAAACAGGAGCAGGGCTCTTAGAAGGAGAATTACTCGAAGATCAAGTTAAGATTTCTATGAGCCAACCACACACGATTCATCTTCATGAATCGGTAGGAGAGTATCAAAACGTTCATAGTCTTAATACAGGAGTTCCCCATGTTGTTCTTTTTGTCGATGATTTAGAAACCACCCCCGTAATTCAAGTAGGAAGGACCTTGCGACATCATCCACGCTTTGCTCCAGCGGGAACGAATGTAAATTTTGTCAAAATATTGAGTCGTCATTTGCTTGAAATACGAACATTTGAACGCGGCGTAGAAGATGAAACACTCGCCTGTGGCACAGGTGTTGTGGCGTCTGCAATTCTTCACCATCTACTTTCTTGTATTGATCCCCCCGTACGAGTTAAAGTACGCGGCCAGGACATCTTAGAGGTCAATTTTTCTTTTCACAACGTGCTTAATCCTTGCGTACCCATCCCAGCCCAGATATTTCATACTGATCTACTACGGAAGACCGAAAGGCTCATCTCTACTACTCATATTAGTAGAAACATTAATGTGGAACTCTTGCACTCAAGCAGCCTTGTACACCCTGACATTCAAGATGCTAACGTTCCTTCTCCTTCTTTACCTCAGGGAAAGAGCATCCCAAACGATCTCATCACTAACGTCACCTTGCAAGGTCCTGCAGACTTTGTTTTTCAAGGAACTTTTCAATTAAAAATGTAAATAAAATAGCTACCTTATGAAAAAATATCCCTCGTTTTCTGGAGTTCATACGGCTCTTGTAACTCCTTTTAAAAATGGCAACATCGATGAAGCAGCCTTGAGAAAGCTCATTGAAACGCAAGTAGACTCTCGTGTTTCTGGAATTGTTCCCATCGGATCAACTGGTGAGTCTCCAACACTCAGTCATGATGAGCAACTGCACATGATAGACATTGCTGTGAAAACAGCTGATAAAAGAATTCTGGTAACTGCCGGTACGGGATCAAACTCAACAGCCAAAGCAATTGAAACTACTCAGGAAGCCGAGCGACTTGGAGCAGATGCAGCAATGTTAGTGCTTCCATATTATAACAAACCATCACCTGAGGGAATCTATGAGCATTTTAGAGCGGTTGCTAATTCCGTACAAATCCCCATCGTCATCTATGATGCCCCAGGACGCTGTGGTATTGAGCTTACCGTTCCTATCGCGCTCAGGCTAGCTCATGATTGCCCTAATATCATTGCCATTAAGGATTGCAATGCCAGTGTGGAGCATATTAAAAAATTACACTCACTTCTTCCTGCGCATTTTCAACTTCTCTCGGGAGATGACATTTGGACTCTTCCTTTTTTAAAAGCCGGGGCTGTGGGAGTTATTAGTGTTGCATCCAATCTCATTCCCCTAGAAATTGTAAAACTGGTTTCTTTGTTTCAAGTAGGAGAGCTAGCACAAGCAGAGGAACTCCACGAGCGCTTGAGCAGACTCTTTAAACATCTTTTTATTGAAACAAATCCTGTACCTATTAAAACAGCCATGGCTTTGCATGGATTGATTCAAGAAGAATTTCGTCTGCCTCTTGTTAAGCTTACCCAAGAACATCGTGAGATTTTCTCTCAAACACTCGGTACACTCTCAAGGAAAATATCATGAATCAAACTCAAGTTATTATTTATGGGGCCCAAGGAAAAATGGGCCGGGCCTTACTCGAATGCCTCACATTAGAAGAAAATGTCAAGCTAGTTGCTGCCATTACTGCTCATAATACGATTGATCCTGTTTTGCATGCATGTGATGTTGTGATTGATTTTACGACTGTGGAGGCTACCTTGCCCCTGCTTAAAAAATGTGTTACCGCAAAAAAAGCCCTAGTGATTGGAACTACCGGTCACTCAGAAAAAATCCGAAGTGAAATAGCAGCGGCCTCACGAGATATCCCTATCATCTTTTCGCCAAATTATAGCATTGGAGTCACAACACTCTTTTGGCTAACAAGAAAAGCAACAGAAATTTTAGGGATGAATTATGATGCTGAAATTGTGGAACTTCATCATCGCTTTAAAAAAGATGCACCCAGTGGCACGGCACGACGTTTAGCAGAGATCATTGCTAAGGCACGTAAGCTTGATTATGAAAAAGAAGCACGTCATGGACGTTTTGGTATGCCGGGAGAACGGACGCTCAAGGAAATAGGCATCCATGCACTTCGAGCAGGAGATGCCATTGGTGAACATACCGTATTTTTAGGAACTTTAGGAGAACGATTAGAACTGACCTACCGTGCTTCCTCACGAGAGGCCTATGCAAGAGGAGCTCTCCGTGCTGCAATATGGCTCCGAGAACAGGTTCCTGGCTATTATGACATGGAAGATGTCCTTGATTTAAAAGAGCAAGATTTGCAGGACTAAATCATTCTATTATGGCTGTTGGGATTGCCCTTGGTTCTAATCTTGGAGAGCGTGAAGCGATTTTAACGCGAAGCATTCAGGCACTTCAAAAGATTCATCATGGAGAATTAACTGCATTTCTCACTTCTTCCTTCTACAGAACAACTCCAGTTGACTGCCCTCCAGAATCACCATTGTTTTTAAATGCAGTTATCCAATTAGAAACAAGCATTGCGCCCTTGGATGTGTTGGATTTCCTCCAGTCCATTGAAAGAGAAGCTGGCCGACCTTGTTCACGTCAACATCATGCTCCTCGCACACTTGATCTGGATTTACTCTATTACAATTCAATGACTATATTAACTCCTCGATTACAAGTACCGCACCCACGAATTCGAGAACGTCTTTTTGTATTACAGCCACTCGTTGAAATCAATCCTCATCTCATTCTTCCTGGCTGGCAGAAAACAGCAGAGCAGTACTTGAACCTCAAAACCTATTTGTATGAATAGAAAGAATATGGCCGAGATTCATGAGTTTTTTAGAAATTCAAAACAATCTCATCAAAAGATCACCTCTCTTACTGCCTACGATTATCCAACTGCTCGCTTGCTAGAGGAAGCGGGCATTGAGCTTGTTCTCGTTGGAGATTCATTAGGTATGGTTGTGCTAGGTCATCCCGACACAACACAAGTAACACTCGATCACATAGTACATCATGTACAGGCGGTACGCCGTGCTCTTTCAAGTAGTATTTTGCTTGCTGATTTACCGATTGGCACAACAGATACTGTGGCGCAAGCCGTGGAATCTTCATTAAGATTGCAAGCCGCAGGAGCAGATATGATCAAGCTTGAAGGTCCTTTAATATCTCAAATTCATGCTATTGTTGCTGCTGGCATTCCCGTAGTAGCCCATCTAGGTATGCTCTGCCAACGCATCTTGATAGAAAAAAAATATGAGATTAAAGGGAAAACTCCGGAGCAAGCAGAACGCCTGATTCAAGAAGCTTATGCTGTTCAAGCAGCTGGAGCCAGTGCTCTTGTCTTAGAACTAGTAACCCCACTAGTTGCCGAGCAAATTACACGAGCAGTGAAAATTCCTACAATCGGTATTGGCAGTGGTCCTCATTGCGATGGCCAAATTCTTGTTGTTAGCGATCTTGTTGGTTTACAACCCTGGTTTCGACCCTCATTTGTGATTCCCAAAGTTGATTTGGCAACTCCTTTTCAACAGGCTGTTAGAGATTATATCGAGGAGACAAAAAATCTATGACCACTCATCGTGATTTTAAATCAACATTTGGTCAAAACATTATGCTCTCAGGAGTATTTTTAAATCTTTTCCTAGCATTCATAAAAAGTATGACTGGTTTGTTCGGACATTCCAACGTTCTCCTGGCTGATGGCATGGATTCGATTGTTGATATATTTACTTCTTTGATCACTTGGGGTGCGATGAAATATGCAACGAAACCGCCGGATCAAGATCATCCCTATGGACACGGCAAAGCCGAGTCACTCGCTGCTATTGCTGGAGCACTGATCCTTCTGGGCACGGGGATAGTAATTTCTATATTTAGCGTGCATCATATCATAGCAGCAAGTCACGGTAGGTATCCTCATCCAACAAAAACATACACACTCGCAATCTTAATAGTAACAATATGTATAAAAGAGGGATTTTTTCGTGCACTTGCCTTCGAAGCTAGAAAATTAGGCAGTATTGCAATGCTTGCACAAGCATGGCATTACCGCTCAGACGTGTTCATTTCTTTAACAGCATTCACAGGTATCACGATTTCTGTGTTTGGGGGATCTAAATATGCGAGTGCTGATGATTGGGCTACTCTTGTTGTCTGTTTGATTATTTTTTATCATGCCCTAAGAATACTCGCCGCATCTTTAAAGGAAATTATGGATACTCAGGTCTCACGTGATTTAGAAAATACAATCCTTAAGCTTGCCTGTGAAATAGAGGGAGTAAAAAGTGCTGAGAAATGTCGTGTTCGAAAAAGTGGGCTCGCCCTTCTTGGTGATTTACACATACGTGTTGATGGTCAATTAAGTGTTTTAAAAGGCCATGCCATTTCACATCAAGTGAAAGATCATCTCCTCAATGCTAATCTCGCGCTTGAGGATATTACGCTTCATTTGGAGCCCACGCCACGGTGATAGTTCTCATTGTAGTCCCATATTGATAAAGAGTCCTCATTTGACTATGGGTCCATTTTTTTTCAATACTTCCTCTTTTATGAGAGCCCATTTTTTTTGAAAAAGAGAGTTCTGTAGAAATTGTTGGGCTAAATACCGACCATAGATCTCACCTCCATAAACATCATCAGGATAATGACGCCCCAGAATAACTCGATTCCATGCTTTAGTGCGTGCCTCTATATCAATTTCTTTTCTTTTTTTAGGATAAAGATTCGCTAACAAGGTAGCCCAAACAAAAGCACGTGTAGCATGCCCACTAGGATAGGCATAGCCATTATTGGTAGTTTCATTTTTTTTAGTCTCATACCACGTGTTAGGACGCATGCGATGAAATGCATTTTTTGCAAGATGAATCGCATAATCGGTATCACTTTCAACTTCTTTAAAAACTTGAGTGGCGTAGGGAAGTTGTTTTGCATTAAACTCAGGGCCAATAATAGGAGCATAATCAAAAATACTATCGGAGGATGCAATGAGTGCTCGAAAAAGTTGCTTCTTCGTACGTGCTGCCATCGCATCTTTTAAAAAATGAATATCTCTTTCCTCTTCCTCGTGTGTCTTATTAGCAGGCTGCGGGAGAATTTTTTGAAAATCCCATGAGTTTGTGTTTAAAAAATAGAGTGCTGAAGATTCAAATGCTCCACAAAGAGACAATGCAGAAAGAAAAAAATAGACAAACACAATACGCCACAAAATAGTTTTCATCTGCTTAGGATAAGAGAATAGGAATAATACGAAATTCTTGGTTGAGAAATTTTTGAAGATCTTCAAAGGCGTTAATGAGATCAGAACGCTCTTTGAATGCTTCTAGATCACAGGATGCATCAAGTGGTTCTGCAAGAACTTTTTTATATTGTTGAGAGAGTGATTTCTTCATATTGATTTTGCCAGATTGTTGAAGGAGTTTTCTAAGATGAGTGACTTTCGAAAGAGCAACCATGATTGTTGCTAAGACATTTTTTTCTGTGATATCTCCAGAAAAAAATCGTTTGAGTTGCTGGCACTCAAAAGCACGACAACGCTCTGGACGGCGTTCATAGATCGAACAGCAATTATTGTCAAAGGAAGAACAAGGCTGATGAAAAAAATCATATTTTTTTTTATGCTTAATGAGCATTCCTAAAGACTTGAGCTCTTCTCTGCAATCACCTGGGCCAAGATGTACAGTGTCAAATAAGACACCATTGCAACAAAGACCACACGCTCTACAAAGAAGTGCTGAAGAAGAATGTTCCATAATCAATCTGCAAACTCAAAATCAAAAAATTATCCTACAAGCTTGCATGAAAAAAAAAGATTTCCTGACATTCAATGAGAGAAAGATATCACTTTGTCTTCACTCAATTTCATGGGCTGACTGACTGCTATGAGCAGAGAATCTCGAGCTTAAGGTAGCTTCTTTAAGGCAGCTTCTTTCTTCATTCGTCTGCTCTTACGCGTATTAGGAGCTTTCTTTTTTTTCTCTCGGCCAAAACAATAAGGACAGCTGACGTTAACCTGATAATGTGCATGTGCTTGATCTTCCTCTTTTAAGGGCATCTGACATTGGAAACATAAAATGGATTTTGTTTCATGAAGTTGGGGATCAACTCCCACACGTTTATCAAAAACAAAACATTCTCCTTGATAATGAAGACTTCCGCACTCTTTAAAGTAGTTAAGGATACCCCCTTCTAGTTGAAAAATGTTTTTAAAACCTTCTCTCTCCATAAAGGGAGCTGCCTTTTCACAACGAATTCCTCCTGTGCAAAATGTGACAATTGTTTTTTCTTTGAAGTCTTGTGGAAGTTTTTTTACTGCTTGAGGAAAATCACGGAAATGATGAATGTCTGCAGGAAATGCTCCTTGAAAGGTGCCCATGCGTATTTCATAATTATTGCGTGTATCGAGTAACACGACTGGTTTTTTCTCATCTAGCCATGTACGTAGTTCATGAGGCGTAATTTTTGGGGAAGAATAACTAGCTGGATGAATTCCTTCGACACCAAAGGAAATGATTTCTTTTTTAATTTTGACTAACATTTTCCTAAAAGGTTGTTTATTACTGAGGCTTTCTTTGATGTCAAACTCAGCAAACCCTGGAATCTTACGAATCTCTGCTAACAAGGCATCAGTGGCATGGCGTAGTCCTGCCACAAATAAATTAATGCCTTCTACAGAAATGAGAATAGTCCCCTTGAGAGAAAGCTCCTGAGAAAGCTGCTCTAATTTTTTTTTAAATTCTGGAAGATTCTCTACCGGGGCAAAATGATACCCTGCTATATTAATGATTGGCTCCATGAAGTGTTAAAATATTAATAGATTCTATTTCTGCTGTTTGAGGAAACATATCTAAGGGCATAGACTCCTGAAGTCTATAGTGTGTTGACAACCGCTTGATATCTCGAGCCAGTGTCGCTGGATTGCAAGAAACATAAATAATCTTTTGGGGTGGAGCATTGACAATAGCCATCACCACTAATTCTGAAATCCCCTCAGAGGGAGGATCTAAAATTAATGTTGTTTCGGCAGAAGAGGCTTCCAAGAGTTTTTTGGGTAAAATCTCCTCCACACTCCCCTCCTCAAAAACTTCGTGCAAATTCGCTTTCCTGCGCGCCAGAGCAACTGAATTTTTAGACCACTCGATACCAATCACCTTAGAAAAAAAAGGTGCCAGAGCATGAGTAAAAAAACCTGCTCCGCAGTATGCATCAACGAGTAAGATTCCATGGTCTTTGATCGCAAATTCTTGAACTGCCTCGAGCATGAGTGCGGCCATGGAATTATTGACTTGTCGAAACCCGCCATAATGCTCTCGTTCACCAAGTAAATAATCACCATCTTTAGGACGTTGTGATTTTAATTTTTTAAGAGCACTATTAACTTCTTGAGACGCGATCCGACAAGAATCAATGGGAATCACTTCACAGCTCTTCTCAACAAAAAATCCAAGAGCTCCATTCCTAACATGTACTGTAATGCGATTTCGATATTCAAATGGTTCTGGTGAAGGAAGCATTGTACGAACCAGGGGATCTTTAATCCCTCCAATACGCTCGAGTGCACCTTTAAGCTGTTTTTCTTTAATGGTTAATTGATGAGAATAATCAATATGCTGGTACGAACATCCACCACATTTAAGAAAATAAGGACAAGGTGCTTCCACACGATGTGAAGATTTTTGTTTGATCTCTAAAAGCTCTGCTTCAAGAAAGCGGGGTTTTTTTCGCACGACACGGGCATTAACGATCTCTCCATCGATGACTCCCTTGGTAAAACATGCCATCTGATGGACTCGACCTATACCACGGCCGCCAAAAGCAATATCTTGAATTTGAAAAGTCACCTGTTCATGAGGTGAGATCTGAGAGGGCGGTGGTTGCATGGAGGAATCACGAGGCATTTTCATGACGCAAATCTTTTCATTCACGTTTTTTAAAAATTTTTTCTGCTAAAGCATCTGCTGCAGTCGCTGTTGAGATGCCATGTTGATCAGCATACGCAAAAATTTTTTCTAATTTTAAAGGAATCTTTTTCACATGATCTAAGATGTTTTTTTCAGAAAATAGAGTGCCTTGATTAGCGGCATACTCGTGATAAACACGAATGAGCCCCCCTGAATTAATCACATAATCAGGAGCATAAAGAATATCATGATTGCTGAGCATCGTCCCATGATGAGGTGCTTCTAAGGGGTTATTAGCAGCACCAGCAACAATACTGACTTTCAAACGTTTAATGGTTTCATCATTAAGTATTCCACCTAATGCACAGGGCGCAAAAATATCAGCCTTCACATCGTAGATTTCATAAAAAGGCAATGCTACTGCTCCAAACTCATGAACAACAGCATCAACTCTCTCATCATCGATATCACACACATAGAGTTTAACACCCTCTTCATGAAGGTATTTACACAAATAATAACCTACATGTCCTAAACCCTGTACAGATACCGTTAACCCTTGGAGACTCTCTTTTTTCAGACGGTGTTTGACCGTTGGCTTTAAACCAAGAAAAACACCATAGGCGGTCGTCGGCGAAGGATCTCCTGAGCCTTTATTGTTTTTATAGACACCTGTCACATAATTCGTCGCTTTACTGAGCTCATTCATGTCCTCCACGCAAGTCCCCACATCCTCGGCAATAATGTAATTTCCAGCCAATTTTTGCACCGCCTTGCCCATGCTTTCCATCATGTTAGGGGTTTTTTCACGTTTGGGATCTCCAATGATTACTGATTTCCCCCCACCCATTGGAATATCTGCCAGAGCTGCTTTATACGTCATGCCTTTAGAAAGACGAAGAACATCATGTAAGGCTTGCTCGTCATCTTTATAATCCCACATACGACATCCTCCAAGAGCGGGACCAAGGTTTGTATTGTGAATAGCAATAATGGCTTTCAGCCCAGTTTGAGAACAAGTAAAAAAAGAAACATGCTCATGGTTGTCAAACTCGAGGTGATTAAAAAATTGCATATAAAAGTGTGAAAAGAAGTAAAAAATCGTTTTGTTTATAAACCTCGCTTGTGGTCTCTTCAACTTAAAAACGTAAGTTCACGCAAGAATCTCAGGAGAATATTATGCTTTTAGCCCGGATATTTCATACTGATTGTGACGAGGAGAGTGCGAAGGCTGATGGGGTAAGGCGAGTGATGAAGTCTAACGACGGCTGTATGTTTCATATTGACTCGCTCGCACCTGCTCGGCTCGCCCTTACGGGCTACCCCTAACCTAACGGTTACGGCAGTCTACCCCAGGCTCTCCCGAGCACTGGTGTTGCCCAAATCACAATTCGAAGCTGACGCAGTATCCATTAGGTGTTCGCAAGCCGCAGCAGAATCGGTATGAAATATGCGGGTTAGCCCTCGACTAATGCTGAAATCACAAGATCATCACCAATGAGACGATAAGAAAGATTACTCAGTGCCCTTCCCTCTGGAAGACCAATCGAGCCAACTGCCGAAATCGGCCCACCCAAAAAACATGGTGCTACATAAAAACGAATCTCATTTACCAAATCGTGGTCAAATGCTTCTCCTAAGGTTCGTCCCCCACCCTCAATTAAAACGGAGCTAATACCACGCGCTCCAAGATCACGAATAGTCAATGGAAGCGATTTTCCTACTACAAGTATGGTTCTCTCCTGGAACTCATCAATACGGACTTGAGCTTTTGAGGGAATATTTCCCGAGCGACTCCAAACAACTCGCCATGGCTGAATGCATGGCTTCCATTTTTTTGTAAGACCACGAACGGTTAGTGCAGGGTCATCATCGCGAATCGTACCACCACCGACAAGAATCGCCTCAACACTCGCTCGCAGCCGCATAGCATCTAAACGACTTGCTTCTGAAGTAATCCAACGTTGTGTTGGCAATGAGGAAATACGACCATCCAATGTCATTGCACATTTTGCAATTACCCATGGCAACTGAGTTCTTATGCGGTAATTCCAATAGGTGTTTAGCTCTTCACATTCTTTGGAAAGGACACCGGTGATGACCTCAATACCAGCATGTTCTAGGATTTTCTCGGCTTGTCCTTGATGCTTAGGATTAGGATCTGTTGCCCCATAGATAACGCGAGCTATGCGAGCATTAATAATAGCCTGGGTGCAGGGAGGAGTCTGGCCATGAGTTGAACATGGCTCTAAGGTTACGTACAGGGTAGCGCTAGAGGCATCGCTCAGAGATGGTAAATGACGTATGGCTTCAATCTCTGCATGAGCTTGCCCTGCTAAAGCGTGATAACCACGTGCAAGTATCTTTCCATCACGAACAATGACAGATCCAACAATGGGATTGGGTGAAGTCCGCCCCTTCCCCTTAAGTGCTTCCTCAATGGCAATTTGCATGTAAAACTTATGAACATCCCCAATGCTTTTTTGGCAAGATCGCGTGAGTGAGTGTTCCATATTTTAATGCTTTGATGGGGAAAAATAAACACGACTAGCGATAAAAAGAACAAGTAAAAAATCAGAGCGAGTAAAAGTATATTTACCCCGCATATTTCATACTGATTCGTCGTGAGGCGGCGCGAATCCTTATGGTGAAACCAGCGGCGGTCGGGAGACCGCGGTGGAGACTGCCTTTAGGCAGCCATGAAAGGGCGAGAAGAGCTTCGCCAAGCGAGTCAACGCAGACGAACATTTTGATACAGGGCTGTATGAGTACATATTGACTCGCTCACACCTTACTCGGCTCTCCCCTTACGGGCTGCCCCAAACCTAAAGGTTACGGCAGTCTACCCAAGGCTCTCCCGAGCACTGGTGTTGCCCGAGGAAGACTTCGAGATCAACGCAGCAATCTATTAGGTGTTCGCAAGCCACAGCAGAATCAGTAGGAAATATGAGGGTTAGTTCCAATAAACTTACAACCAAGCTTACTGAATTATATTTTCTGTTTCCATTCACATTTGTAAAATAACGCTCTTAGTAACATAAAAAACGATCCAGCATATATAAATGTCACTAAAAAGGATCGATATATTACGATTTTCCTTGTTATAAACTACTTGGTATGCTAGTCCAATTCAATGCATGCGGGTTTTTTGTTTTATATATCCAAATTAAGTAGTTACATCATTACCTATCAGATCAAAATCTGTATTGTTACATCCCTCCTTCTAACCTGTTGGCTATTGCATACAGCATCGATATTTTATCATCTTCAAGGTCAGGTTGATAGTCTCCTCAAAAAAAAAGAAAATACAGATCAATACCTTAGCTCTATAAACCTCAAAGAGATGGAGCATAAGCAAAAAGAAGATATGCAATGGATTGAAGAAGCCTCAGCATTGCTCAAAAACTATCGGATTCCTCTTTTTCACAACCAGAAAGCGATCTCATCAGAGGAATTTCAACATCAGTTAGAGAAAGACATATCCTTTCTTCAAGAAAAAGCAAAACTCAACGTTGTAACGTTACCCTCTCCCTGTTTTTTTTTATTAGAATTTTCTCATGATAAAAAAAACTATCTTACTCAAGAGGATATCATATTAGCAAATAAAGAAGAAACAGTACTCTTTTGGCTCGCCGATCATCTTTGTAATATTAAAGATCTAAATCTAATCAAATTTTCATTTGTTAATAAAACAAAAAAATTAGGATTTATAGCAGGAGAAGAACTAGGATTTGTCATATTAGAATTCATAACTTATGAATCAAGTGTGAAAAATTTTATTAATAACGTGATTAATTCCCCCTACTATTTCATCATCGAAAAAATAAGTTTAGAAAATAATAATTATATTAACAAACAATCAGCATCTTTATCTAAAAAAAATCCAGAAGAAATAAATTGTAACGAAGATACTTTAAGAATTTTTATTAAAGTCAGACTTTTTGATTTTAATTTATGAATGCAAAGAGTTCTCAATATTATTTATATTATATATCTGCATGCATCCTGATCTGCTCCTTGCTATTAATTACTGAAAAAAGTATTTTTAAATCATATCATACATTAGAGCAAAAAGCAGCTTATCTCATGAAAAAACCCATAGATATTCCTCAAAAACAAGATATGATAAAAAATATAAATTTACTAACAGATAATTATTTATATTACTGCAATAAAGATGTTAACTCTTTATTTTCTTCAAGACGTTTTTTTAGTAAAAATGGAATATTAATTGATCTAAAAGAAGAAGATATACTCCTTTATTTTCCTGTACCAAATCGATGGCTTTTAGAAAACAAGCTCGATTATACAAATCCTAATATTCTTAATGAAGATCCAGATCATGATGGTTTCTCAAATTTAGAAGAATGGCAAGGAGAGGACCCCTATCATACTCCAGGTATCAACTCCTCGGACCCTAATGATCCTAATGCACACCCTCTGCTTTGGACAAAATTAAGAATATCTCCAAAAGCATTACATACAAGTCACTATAGTTTTGATTTTATTGGCGTCACAGAACGTAACCACGAAGACTATTTTCAGTTGCAACCACAACTACCGATTCCCCATAAAAACAGCCAAGGAAAGAATATTCAAGATACTACAGTCATCTATTTGAAGTTGGGAGAATCCATTGGTCAATTACCACTCTATGTTCGCTCCTATCACATCAAAAAGAATAACTATAAAGAAATTGATTATGATGCTAGTGAACTTGTAATTCAAAACTGCATGAGTAATGAACAATGGAGATTAACTAGAAAAAGTGTTTTTCATCCACAAACAGAAGTGCTTTCAATCATAGACGGAGTATCTTTTGAATATACTTTATACTCTCCACCAAAAAAAATCCCTGTTAACTGCAATCATTTTTTTGTATTAGAGGATTTAGCAACAGCACAAGCAACTTCAAATAAAAAAAGAGAGCATCGTGAAATATATCAATTAATACGAATAAGTAGTAGTGAAGCTATTATTACAAGAAATGGGAAAGCTTACTCAATACCAATTTCCAACAAGTTCTAGACTTATATGTTTTATAAACAATATCGTCATTTCATATTTATCATCTATCTATACATTACAGTATTAGCACCAGTTGCAAAAACCGATGAAGTCATAAAACAGCAAGAAGAAAAAATACTTTTAAGCGCTCAAAGAGATTCTCTAAAAGAGAAAATGTCATCCGGAGAGAGCGCATTATGTAATAAAAAATACTTTCTAGCCTTCAAATCCTATCAAGAAGTTATTGATGCTTCTAATACAATACCCGTAGAGCCATCTATGCTTCAGGAAGCATTATATGCTCTTAATCAAGCAGCTGTTTTACTTATTTTAAAAAAAATATCTTTATATAAATACCATGAAGCAAAAAAAATAGCATTATTTATTACTTCAAAAAAGTATTTTTTAAATGATCCAAGTAAACAATTTTTAGTAAAGAAAATAGCTAATCTAAGTGAAAAAAAAGAACCCAACAAAGATCATCATCAGTTAGAAAAAATAGAAATTATTTTATCTCAAGCCATTGACTTTTATTATCAACACAAATGGGAATTAGCTAAAAATAGCTTTCATGAAACTCTTAAAGCAGACCCTAATAATGATGCTGCAGAACTTGGATTATCTCTGATTGAAAAACAAGAGAATATAGAAATAGATCATCATCTCGATAATACACAAAGAAGAATGATGGACAGCATTCATCAATCATGGGAATTACCAAATATTAATGTGAATGATAATTATCCAATGAATAATATTCAAGAAACAGCTAGTATTACTGCACATATCACAGAAAAAATTCATGATATTAAAATCCCTCATATTGAATTTATTAACACACCCCTGCAATCTGCTTTAGAACAAATTAAAGACCAAGCATTTTTATTAGATAAAGAAGAAAATGATTTTAATAAAAAAGGAATTAATATTGTTTTAGCATTTGAAATCAAAAAACTACATCCAGAACCTAAAATCAATTTAAACCTACATGATATCCCTTTAATAGATATCCTTAGATATGTTGCACAACAGGCAAAATTACAAATAAGAATAGAGCCTTATGCTATAGCTATTGTTTCTGCAGATGAATCACCAGAGATTCTTATAACAAAAGAATATAAAGTATCATCAAACTTCATCTTACAATTTCCACATTTGTCTAATACAACATATGAAGAACCTGACAACAGCAGATTTAAAAGCTCTGAGCCAAGAACCATTAAGGATGTTTTACTTTCCCAAGGTATTGCTTTCCCCCCAGGTGCTACTGCTCATTTTATGCCTTCAAACAATATTCTCATCGTAAAAAATAGTATTACAAACCTGAATTTAGTAGCCGCTTTTATAGAAAATTTATTTGTAACCCCTTTAAAACAAGTAGAAATTGAAGCTAGATTCCTTGAAGTAAAACAAAATATTAGTAACGACAGAGGTGTTAATTGGTTGTTAGAAGCTTTTAAATTTGGCTGTCATATCAATGCCCGTAATGATACATCAGACTCTCTAGCAAGCACTCAGCAGATAGAATCTGCAATGAACAAGAGTAATCTTTCTTCGGATATTCTTAACAAAGAATCACTCACAAGCCACTCTGCAAGTATAGTAAATAGCATGACAGAGCCAGGTATTAGCGCTCATGCATTAGAAACATTATTATTTGGAAATCCTGCAGGATCAGCTCTTGGCATACTTTCACTTGCTGGAGTACTTTCCAACACACAGTTTCAATTTATTCTTCGTGCAATGAATCAGCACAAAGGGGTAAATCTTCTGTCAGCACCTAAAGTAACTGTTTCAAATGGAAAAAAAGCTACCATTAGAATCGCACGCGAATTTCCATATCCATCAGATTATGCACCACCTCAGATCCCTCAAAATCAAGGAACGAGTGTTAATCCGGCCATTCCTACAACACCTTCCGCTTTTAAAAAACGCAATGTTGGTGTTGAATTAGAAGTAGAGCCTATTATTAATCCTTCCAATAATAATATAGAACTAAGCTTGTCTCCTCAAATTGTTGAATTTCAGGGTTTTGTTAATTATGGAAACCCTATCTTTTCTCAAGCTCCTAGTTTTTTAGCAGGACAAACCAACATGGTTGCTTCAACAACACATATTCTTCTTACAGAAAATAATATTAATCAACCAGTTTTTAGTGTCCGTGAAGTTGATACGGAGGTAGTGCTCCACGATGGCCAAACAGTTGTTTTGGGAGGACTTATGCGCGAGGACATCAAACAAGTTGAAGAAAAAATTCCCATTCTTGGTAATATTCCGCTTGCTGGTGCTCTGTTTCGTTCCTCTTCAGAGCAAAAAATGAAACGTAATTTATTAATTTTTGTTACCGTGCACCTGTTAGATCCATCGGGCAAACGCAGTGACCAAGTCATAAAAAATATATCTCAATCGCTAACAGCAAAAAAAGTAGACATAATTAAAATGGCTACAAAACCATGAAACAAATAAGTATTAATATAATTTAAAAAACACTATGCCTTTACCTGCTATAATTAATTATTTACAATGTTTTATTTATTATTCAAGTCTTGTTTTTTTATTAAATATTAATTTATTAGCAGAGCAAAACGATCGTAATAATAATTCCATCCCATATCTATTAAGAGAAGCAATGAATGCCCAGAAAAAAAATAACTATGAGCTGGCTTTAGAAGATTACCAACAAATTCTCACTATTTATCCAAAAAATAAAAAAGCACTTTTAGAAATAAAAAAAATTTCCAAGCTAATTGCAAGAACTCATCAGAGCATTCTTCAAGACACACGCCATTCTCTACTACAAAATGTAGAAAAAACATGGGGCTACCCGAGTGCTGCACCCTTCTTGGAGCCACTTCCTAAATATAAGGAAACCAATTGTATTGAACAGGATATGACTATTAACTTGCAAGAAGAAGCATGGAGTAATGGTATCAACAATGATTCATTGAAGACAAAATTGGACTCACTAGTGATTCCGAGTATCGACTTAGAAGATACTCCCTTAAGTGAAGCCATTGATTATTTAAGAAAAAGAAGTTGTATTCTTGATGAGAGCAACAAGGGTATTAATATCTTTCTCAATCTTCCTGCTGCAACAGCACAAAATGCTTATCCGCTCGACATAATGAGCAGCAAAGACAGTCAATCCGCCGAAGCGATTGAAGAGGAACATCTACAAACGGAATATTCTAGCAATATGGCGGATAGCAACAATGTATCACCCAAAAAAGTAGAAATAGACATTGCCGAAGAACCGCATATTTCATTAAAGCTGCATCATGTTCCGCTCCGTGTTGCTCTCGAGTATGTGGCAAAACAAGCAGGACTCACCATCCATATTGACCCTTATGCTGTTGTTTTATCACCAGAATCACCCAGTAGAGAAAATTTTATTACCAAGGAATATTTAATCAGCTCACCATCGATTTTCATGAAAGCTAAAGAGAGTCATCATGCAAATATGACCCCTTCATTAGCAAAAGAGTTTTTTGAACAGGAAGGTATTACTTTTCCGGAAGGTTCATCTGCTAATTACTTTGATTCTTCGCATAAACTCATTGTCCGTAACACCAGAGAAAACATAGATCTCATTAATATTTTCATGGTGACTTCTCAAAAGAAGGCTACATTGCAAGTTTCCATTGAGACAAAATTTATCGAGGTCAGCCAAGATCAATTAGAAAAATTTGGATTAAGTTGGTTGCTTGGGGCTTTGCAAATTGGCAATAGTGGTATCAATGTAAACGGTAGAGGTGGGGAGGATGTATTGCACGCTGATGAGACTCCCCTTGTTGATAAAGCAATCGATTCAATAGGCAATCTTCCATCTAAAAATAGCGCCATTCAAGAAAACCCTATTGATGCTGTTATAGATAATATGGGGAGTAATAGACATGATGCAGCTTCTTCAGCAGGTCTCTTTAGTATTACTGGTGTTTACACGAATCCTCAATTTCAAGTCATTCTTCAAGCAATGCATCAAAAAAAAGGGATTGATCTCATGGCAGCCCCTCATGTCACAACAAAAGATGGGGTAAAAGCTACGGTGAAAATTATTGATGAGTTTATTTATCCCACAGACTACACCCCACCACAAATTCCACAATCAACAACAAATAGTGGAGGAAACATCCTCCATGAAGCACCACCTACAATTGCTCCATCTTTTCCAAGTAATTGGACAAAAAGAGATCTTGGTGTGTTTTTGGAAGCAAAGCCAACAATAGGTCCTGATGGTTACACAATCGACCTTGAATTGCATCCTCAGATTACTGATTTTGATGGATTTATTAATTATGGTAGCCCTATTAACACAATTGGTTATCACTTTTCAACAAGTAATGGTTGCGTGACTCCTTTTTCTTCGACATTGACAACCAATACAATGAATCAACCAGTCTTCACTGTTCGAGAGGTAAACACATCGGTCACTGTATATGATGGTCAGACTGTCGTCTTAGGTGGACTCATCAGGGAAGATATCCAAAAATTGGAAGAGAAGATTCCTGTTCTGGGAGATATTCCCTTAGCTGGCAAACTGTTTCGCTATAAATCTGATAAAAAGCTTAAAAAAAATCTGATTATTTTTGTCACGCCAAAAATCCTCAATCAAGATGGAATCCCTTTATCCCACGTTAGCCCGAATATTTCATACTGATCGTGACGAGGAGGCCGCGAAGGCTGATGGGGTAAAGCACCAGCGGTCCAAAGGGGCCGCGGGGGGACTACCAGGACTACCAGGACTACCAGGACTACCAGGACTACCAGGACTACCAGGACTACCAGGACTACCAGGACTACCAGGACTACCTTTAGGCAGCCCTGAAAGGGCGAGACGAGCTTCGCCAAGCGAGTCAACGCAGACGAACATTTTGACTACGGCTGTATGAGTACATATTGAATCGCTCGCACCTTCTCGGCTCGCCCTTACAGGCTGCCCCTAACCTAACGGTTACGGCAGTCTACTCCAGGCTCTCCCGAGCACTGGTGTTGCCTGAGAAAGACTTCGAGCTTGGGCTCAGCATTCACCCTAGCTTCCCAGCCTCCGCAGTAGATCGGTATGAAATATTCGGGTTAAGTGACCCTGCTGCGTGAATCAGCACAAATAAAACAGTTTAATGGATCATACGAATATAAACAAAAATACTAAGAAACTTCTAAAGACGCTCTTCTTCAATATCATAGATATCAAAAAAAGTGTACACGGGACGATTTCGTGGAAGGAACTTAGGAATATATTCTTCCATGTATTCTTGGAGCGCATCAGGCAACTCGCTAATTCTTTTACCACGAAGTTCATTATTCCAACGAATGATTTCAATAGCAGGTCGTTGTTTTGCATGAGTCGAGATCCAGGTTGCAATCTCTTCATCAGTCGTTCCTTTTGCTACAACTTCTTTGAATTTCTCATAAGAGATTTCTATAAAATCAAGAAACATGATGTCTAAAGGACAACCAGAGTGATATTCACCGGCACAACCAGCAAGGAAAGAACGACACTTATCAACTGTACGAGCTGCCAGAACATAACCTGCGAGAGTCTGCCTAGGACTGCGAGGGAATTCCTTTGTAAGATCCTTAGCAAGAAGTTTGGTTTTTTCTAACTCGTGCATGAATTCTATTTTTTTAATTTTGATTTAATTTTAGCCTTAGCTTGTGATTTTTCCTTCGCACTCTGACCACGAGCAGCTTTTGCACGTTTAACAACTTTAATTGGCGCTGTCGAACCAGGAGCAACCCTTAGGTTAAAAATACTTTTTTTACGTGCTGCTTTATTTTTGTGAAGAACACCTTTTTTAACTGCTTTATCCAGCATACTGGAGAGCTTTTCAAAAACTTTCTTCAATTCTTCTGCCTCGCCACCCAGTGCTTTGAGAACTTTTTTCTCCATGGTTTTAAGACTAGTGGCTACACTGAGGTTACGTTGATGGCGTAATACTCCTTGTTTCGCACGTTTGGTTGCGGAGTCACTTTTTTTTGGAGCCGTTTTAGATGTGTTAGATGTAGCCATATTGGGTAACTGTTAGATGAATGTGTTCCAACCTAGAGGTGAGAATTAAAAGAAAATATAGGCGCAAGGCCATATAATTAGCCCTAGGATCTGCCAAGGGGGAGAATTGAACTCCCGACCAAGGGCTTATGAGTCCCCTGCTCTACCTCTGAGCTACCTTGGCATTGAGGAGCATGGAAAGTAACACAGATAAGAGAAGAGCGAAAGTGATTTTTAAAAAAACTTTTATAACGACATCATCTGATAGTTTTCACACTCGTAAATCATGAACTCCTCAGAGTGATGATCTCGCTCTAAGGTGCCTCTACTAACAGGAATAATAGCTCCAAATGCATCTGAGATTGTTTCTGGTAGATCCTCAGCTACTTCACTGGTCACATAAAGTGCACGATGCCCAATAAAAGGACTTGTCATCGGTTCTTCCGTATAAAGTGGATCCATAAATCCAGAAGCTACCGCATCAGCATAATGAGGCCAGAGTTGAAACTGACTTGAGAATGAAGGGGATTCCGGCGTAAAAACTGAAGGTGCACCCTGTAGTTCCGGATAGTCAATGGGCAACAGAGCTCCTAAGAGTGAGGCCAACTCGGGGGTCTGGGCAATAATAAACGGAGGAGCAGAGGATGAATGAGAATTCTGCGCATTATCTTTCTGAAGTGCTCGCAAGCGGAGTATTTCTAGCGCCAGTTTTTGCACGCCGCTAACACCAGATCTTCTGGGAATATACCAGAGAGATTCATTTTCACTATTCTCGTGCAGGGGAATCATTTCAAAAATCACGAGGCAGGAAATAATTCCTGTCACACATAAGAGACTCAAGCCACCATATTGCCTCCACCTTGTTTGGAGAAAGAAATGGATGAGATCAGGCAAAATCATTGCCCAAAGAACAATTTGCAACCCCAAAGATGGGGCATCATGACCAAGGCCTGCGAGACAAAAAACGAATGGCACAACGGAGAGCAGGGAGAAAGAGAGATTGTTGTTACTCTCTTTTTTTTGATTTTGAGAGAAGAAGAGTGCATACGTCAGACTGAAAACAACTAACGGAATTAAGAATACAAATTGCCAAAAAACAAAGGAGTGTTGCACAAGACTCCAAGCAGGAAAATTATAGGACCAAAAAGAACCCCATGTGATCTGGCTCCACTGCAACCACTCATTATGAAAATTCCACCAAAGCGGACCAATCCAGCTTGCAGCAAGCAGTAATAATGCCAATACAACACCCAACCAAGGAAACCTATACCGTCTTATAATAATCATAGCTATTACAACAATGAATAACCATCCCACGCAGTAACTCACTTGAGTGGTGATTGCTAAGACTAGGCCATAAAATATCCATGAGCTTAGCGTTGTTGTAGCCTTGCTAGCGAGCAAGGAACTCCAGGCAAGAGCTATCATCCACAATGTCCCTACTATCATTGCACCATCCATGACAAGCCCAGCAGCATTCACAAGCGGCAACAAATTGAAAGCAAGAACGCTCCAGAAAGCCACTCTTTTTCCATAAAAGCTCGAGACAGTCCACCATAGCATGAAAGATAAGAGCATGAGAAAACATGGCGATAAAACCCTCACTCCAAAAGGACCACATCCTCCCAACCAAGTACTAAGTCGAATGAGTGCAGGAACACCAGCGGGGCCTTCTATAAAGCCCCAATCAAGGCGTTGCCCGCAGAGCAGCAAGTAGGCTTCAGGACCGCTTAAAAAGCCTCTACTAGCATAAAAAATGCGACCTAGAGTAAGAAAAGAAAGTATCAACCAGAGCATAAACAAGAAATACCCTTACTATTACTTTTCATACAAAGCGATCTAAAACGATCTCTTGTGTAAAAAAGAACAAGTAAAAATTCATAATTTTTCATTCGTAACAAGTATCGTTGCGTTACACTTGAGTTTTTTATTTTAAAACGAGAGACTTCCACTTCACTCAAGCTTTTCCTTTGTAATTTTCATTCATGGCTCTTTACCTGCGTATTTTTCAATATTTTCGTCAGTTTCTATGGAAGACACTTCTCTCCATCATCCTCATGGCTGTTGGTGTTGGGATTAATCTGCTCAAACCTTGGCCCTTCAAGTATATCGTCGATGGCATTTTAACAACTCAGACAAACCCGAGCACAGATTCTGCAAAGGCCTTCATCAATCATTACTTTGGATGGACTTCTCAAGCTGGTACAATCCTACTTCTCTCAACAGCACTGATTATCATTACCATTTTCTCAAGCATGCTGAGCCTGGTGACTAATACACTGCTTCTACGTATTGGTCTGCAAGGAACTCTTAAGCTGCGCACTGATCTCTATAGCTGCTTGCAATCCTTGCCACTCAAATATCATGACGCCAGGCGCAGCAGTGATTCCTCTTATCGCGTTGCCTACGATTCACAATCCATTCAAACGATCTACAACAAAGGATTCTCAACCATCTTTAGTGCCATGCTCACATTGATAGTGGCTTTTATCATCATGGTAAAAATGGATTGGAAGTTAACTCTTATTTCCCTCATTATCCTTCCCCTCTTTATGCTTAGCATGCGTTATTATGCCGAGCGTATACGCCATGAATCTACTTCGATTCAAGAGCGCGAAAGCGACCTCTTAGCAAGCGCACAAGAAAGTCTAAGCTCCATACGCATGATTCAATCCTTCGCAAGAGAAGCCTTTGAGATTGATCAATTCCATCATTATGCCAAGCGAAGTTTAGAAGCAAATTTTCGCTTAAATATTACCTCTACCAAGAGTGCTCTTGTTGTCGGCTCCCTCATGGCCTTAGGAACCTCACTCATGTATGCCGCGGGAGCCTTACAGGTCTTACATGCGACCCTCTCACTGGGTGATCTACTTGTTTTTGCCTCCTACTTGACGATGTTATATCAGCCGATTGAACAACTCACCTATACTGCATGGGCGCTGGAAGGCGCAGCAGCAGGAGCAGAGCGTTGTTTTGAAGTGCTCGATGAGAAAGAGCAAACAATCGATTTACCAAATGCCATCCCTTTAGAAAAAGCAACGGGGGAAATTTCCTTTACCGATGTTTCTTTTTCCTACACTGCTGAAAAAACCGTTTTAAAAAATATTAACTTAGTCATTACTCCAGGAGAAACGGTTGCCTTTGTCGGCGGAACGGGAACTGGTAAAAGCACACTCTTAAGCCTCATTCCACGTTTCTATGATCCTTGCATGGGACGTGTTCACATCGATGGACATGATCTACGCGAGCTCACTAAAGCCTCTTTTCGCCAACAAATTGGTATGGTCTTTCAAGAAACAGTCCTTTTTTCCTCTACCGTAGAAGAAAATATTGCCTACGGGTGTGAGGGAGCTACAAACGAACAAATCATCGAGGCCGCGAAACGTGCCAAGGCCTATGATTTCATCATGGGGCTCCCTCATGGCTTTAAAACTCATGTTGGAGAGCGAGGTGGTCACCTAAGCGTCGGGCAACGTCAACGCATCGGTATTGCGCGTGCTTTTCTTAAAAATGCACCGATCTTACTGCTCGATGAACCGACCTCGGCACTCGATCCTGAAACAGAAAAAATCATTATGGAAACCATTTTTGAACTGATGCAAGGCCGTACTACCTTAATTGTGACCCACCGCATTGCAACAGTACATCGACTCAACCATATCATTGTTCTTAAAGATGGCGCCATTGTTGAACAAGGAAGTGGCCTCGAGCTATTGGCAAGAGGCGGTGCATATGCAGGGTTGTATCATGCCATGGCCCACTAACAATATATGATCAAGAAAAAAATCATCGTCCTCGGCTTCATGGGAGGCTGTCCTATTGCTGGGGTTATTTGGCAGCACTTGCATTATATCATCGGACTACAGCGCCTGGGGCATGACGTTTATTATGTTGAGGACACCTCTCGTTTTCCGTATAATCCGGCAAACTTTGATATTTCCAGTGATGAGAGCTATGCTACGCAAACTCTAGCAACCTTAGCCAAAGAACATGGCTTTGAAGGAAAATGGGCCTACTGTGCCCGCTATCAAGAGCCTTTGAAAATAACAGGCATGGAACGCTCTGAGCTTCTTGAACTTTATCGCACGTGTGATGCTGCACTCAACATCTGTGGCTCACATGACCTCAATGAAGACTTAAGCCTTATTCCTCACCTCCTCTATATCGAAAGCGATCCTGGAGTTGAGCAGATGAAAATTGATCAAAAAAATGAATCAACCATTTCATTTCTCTTAAAACACGATCATCTTTTTACTTTTGGAGAGCATGTAGGAACTCCTACTTTCAAGGTTCCCACTCATGATATTCAATGGCTACCCACCCGCCAACCCATTGTGACAGATCTCTGGTGTAAGAGCCCCTCGGCTCTAGCACCGGCAGAGAACGCGCTTTACACGTCCATCTGCAATTGGTCAACCAGTGGCAAAAAAGATATTCTCTGGCAGGGTTCTAACTATCTCTGGAGCAAATCTCTTGAGTTTTTAAAATTCGTAGAAGCTCCGAAGAAATGCGGTGAGATTTTTGAACTTGCTACCGATATAAAAGAGAGTAATGAAAAGGATCTCTTTTCTAAGAACAATTGGCGTCTAATACTACCACACGATCTGAGTGCCGACTGGAAAAATTACCATCACTATATTAGCTCTTCGAAGGGAGAATTCACGTGTGCTAAGGACCAATACGTACGCCTTCACACCGGATGGTTTAGCGATCGAAGCGCATGTTACTTAGCAGCTGGCCGGCCAGTCATCACACAGGAAACAGGATTTACTAGTCTTTACGGCAATGGCGAGGGTCTTATTGGCTTTTCAACGATTGAGGAAATCATAGAGGCCACACATCGGATTCACGCTCATTACAAACGCCATTCACAAGCGGCCCTTGACATTGCAAGAGAATATTTTGAAGCTGAAAAAGTCCTAGGATCGTTGTTAGAACGAGCAGGAATCTAGCCGCAAAACATTATTTTACTTATGAGCTCTTCATCATATTTATCTCAACCAACGGTTTTTGTTGGGTGTGGTTTTGCAGGAAAATATCCCATGGGAGGCGGAAATTTTTCTGTTCCACTACAATACCTCCTTGGTCTCAAGCAACTGGGACGTCGTGGCATCTGGCTTGAAGTCATTCCAGAAACGAAAGATCCCCTTGATGATGCCGCACGGGTAAGGACCTTTGTGCGTCGCATGAAAAAATATGATCTCGAATATTGCCTCCTTCTACAACCCATCTCTTTCCAGCACAAAAACCCTGAAGAGCATGATCTTTCATCTATGAAGATTTTTGGAATGGATCGACTCCGATTGCGTGAAGAGGCTCAACACGGCATTCTTCTTAACTTAAGCTATTCGATAAAGGCTCCCTTACTCACGCTGTTTGAACGCCGCTTGCTTTGCAGCTTGGATCCGACAGAAGTTGTTTTTTGGATGAGTCGCATGGAAATGGGCCAATCCTTTCATCATGAATTTTGGTCCGTTGGCCTCTCTATGGAGTCGATGAGTCCAATGATTCCTAAAAGCATTGTCCCCTGGAAATCATTTTTTCCCCTTGTTGACACCACCTTCCTAAAAGCTCAACCAAAACCACTTTTTACAACACGCCCCCGCTTTACCACCATTGGTCAATGGTATTGGGATGGGGCGATTGAAATAGAGGGTGCTTACATGGATTTTTCTAAACAAGCTGCCTTTGCCCCTTATCTTTCGTTACCAAAAAAAGTACCAGAAGCTATTTTTGAACTTGCTATCAATCTCAATCCAGATGATCTAGAACGCACTCGCCTTCGCAAACTTGGCTGGCACGTTGTCTCCCCCCACCGCTTAATGCCAACACCCAGGCGCTATTATGATTATCTCACTGGATCACTTGCTGAATTTACCGCAGTCAAACTCGAGAGTAAAATGCAAAGCGGCTGGCTCAGTGACCGTGCAGCAGCCTACCTAGCACTAGGACGCCCTGTTATTACAGAACCCACAGGTGCTGAAAAATTTCTACCTGCGGAAACACGTCAAAGTGGCCTTTTTTTTGTACGTACACTTGAAGAAGCCGTTGAAGCAGCACGTGAAGTCTTATTAGACTGGCCACGTCTTGCTAAGGCTGCACGCACAACGGCAATCGATTATTTTGATGCATCAAAGACATTACAAAAAATGTTATAGCCTTGTACTAACAAGCTTCGCACAGCGCCTCATTACGATTCAGTATGAACTATCCGGGTTGGCCCGCATATTTCATACTAAATCTATTACGGCTTGTGGAAAGCTCATTATTACTGCGTTGGTCTCGAATTGTGATTTGGGCGGTATGTACGCATACAGCCCGGCATCACAATTCTTCACCCGCCTTGTACTAACAAGCTTCGCACAGCGCCTCATTACGATTCAGTATGAACTATCCGGGCTAGTCGAAAACTGCTTTTGCAAACTTGAGGATATAGATCGTGACGTGAGCTCTTAAAGAAGATACGTTTCAGTTCATGGAAAAACGTACCTTTGAGGCTCTCGGAGTCTCCCAAGAAATTATTAAAGCGGTTGCTCAGCTCGGTTTTGAGGAAGCCTCGCCTATTCAAACTGCAGCAATCCCAATGCTCATGTCGGGTGTTGATGTCGTCGGACAATCGCAAACAGGCTCTGGCAAGACGGCAGCATATGCTATCCCAGCTATTGAAAAAATTGATCCCGCAATTACTGCCGTTCAAATTCTCATCCTCTGTCCTACGCGCGAGCTTGCCACTCAGGTTGCAGATGAGGTCTATAAGCTGACGGCTTTTAAGCGCTCTATTCATTGTGTTCCCATTTACGGAGGAGCATCCTATGAAAGACAATTATTTGAACTGAAAAAAGGAGTTCAGATTGTTATTGGAACGCCAGGTCGCCTCATTGATCATTTAGAACGTGGCACGCTCAAATTAAACCAATTAAAAATGGTTATTCTCGATGAGGCTGATCGTATGCTCGATATGGGTTTTCGAGATGATATTCAGAGAATTCTTGAAAGCACTCCCCCGGAGCGTCAAACAGTTTTCTTCTCGGCAACTCTTTCAAAGCCTATTCGTGATTTGATTAATCGTTTTTCGCGTAATCCACAAATGGTAAAAATTGAGCAAAAAGAACTCACTGTTCCCACAGTAGAGCAATGGTTCTATGAGGTGCAGCCACGCATGAAAACAGAAGCCTTTATCCGTCTTATTGATTTTCACGGCTACAAACTTGGGATTATTTTTTGCAACACCCAACGCATGGTTGATGAGCTCGCTGATGCCTTGTTAGCACAGGGATTCTCAACAGATCGCCTTCATGGAGGCATCCCTCAAGGTCAAAGAACCCGCGTCATGAATAAATTTAAAAATTCTGAGTTTGAATTTCTTGTGGCGACAGATGTGGCAGGTCGCGGTATTGACGTTGATAATCTCGAACTTGTTGTTAACTATGATTTGCCCTATGACCCTGAAGATTATGTGCATCGGATTGGTCGTACGGGTCGTGCTGGAAAAAAAGGGATGGCAGTGACATTTGTTAGCGGTCGAGATATTTATAAACTTCAATATATCGAGCGTTACACAAAAACAAAAATTCAACGCGGCGTGATTCCCTCCGCTGGAGAAGTCGAAGGCAAACGTGCTGAACTACTCTATGCCAAGCTTATCAAGACTCTCGAAGCTGCTTCGTTTAAGAAACATGATGTCATCATGGATCGTCTGTTAGAGGCAGGCCATCACTCAACTGATATTTCCTCAGCTCTATTTTCCCTCTTACTCGGTTTTTCCTCAGATGTACCTGCACTTCCAAAAAAGGAGAAATTATTAAATTCGCGAGAACGCGAGCACGAAGATGCCCATTTTGCACGTCATAAAAACTATCCAGGAGGAAGAGGTGATGGCAGATCTCGCTCTCGAGATAGAGAGAGTGAGGGAGATAGGTATCGAGGTAATAGTTCTTCTAGAACAGGAGGCGAACGACGAGCCTTTGGTAAAAAGAACTTTAGTCCAAACAGCAGTCAACAACCACTGCGCAAATATTCCAAAGCTGGCTCGAGGTAACAGATCGATTCTGCGCTCACGTTCGAAGTCGTTGATGCGCTTAGCGAAGCTTGACTCACCCCTTTGGGGCTGCGTGAGAGCAGTTCGCCCCGCGGCCTCTTGGGCCGCCGGTGGTACCCCGTCCGCCTTCGCAGTCTCCTCGTCACGATCTGTATGAAATATCCGGGCTAAAGTATTCGGGGACATAGGCGCTCATTCAGGTGAGCGGAGCAGCAAGCAATCATTCTTCTAAAGCTCGAGAACAGCTATTTCTGTAGAAAACAAAAAGTAGACAGAAATCATGCCTCAGTCCCAATATCCCCTATTTCCATTCATATTCATAGTGTGATGAACTATCCCCAACGAATGAGTTTTAATTCATGAGATTGCAAAAGATAGGGATGTTTTGGAATCACACGTATATTTAATCCATACGCACCGCTCTCTGCTGCAGGGATTCTAGTAACATAACGAAAAACGCCCTCAGCAACAATTGTCTCAACATGCATTTCTTCAACATGAGGATGCAGGACTTTATTTTTCTCAAGCCCACCAAAGTAAGCTTGTACGTGGACATCAACTGGTTCAATAGACCCCAAATGAATAGATGCCTCCACATCAATTTTTTCGCCCACAAAAAAGTCATGATGATCTATTGGATGGATAATTCGATAATTGAGAACCTGAATCTGAGGCCATACCGATATCATTTTATTTTTCCACAGACTCAACTCTTGTGCGGCTTTAAAATGATCACGCTCCATAAAAGCATAACCTCGTGCTGCTGGCTCATAAAGAGACACGTAATATTCTTGAACCATGCGATGCGTATTAAAAAGCGGCACAACCGTACGCATGGATTCACGCATAGATTGAATCCAGGCCAGTGGGAGCTTCCCATCTGGCTTGGCATAGTAGAGTGGGATAATTTGATTTTCCAGCAGACTAAATAAACTGGCAACATCTACTTCATTTTGTTCATCCTCCGTCCCCTCAAAAATATCACTCCCAATTGCCCAGCCATTCTTGCCATTATAGCTTTCCAACCACCAACCATCTAGAACACTTAAATTAATACCACCATTGAGTGGAAGTTTCATTCCGCTTGTCCCACTTGCCTCATAGGGTCGCAAAGGATTATTGAGCCATAAATCACATCCTTGATACAGCTTCCTTCCAACATTAATGTCATAATCCTCGACAAAAATAATACGATTTTCAAAACGTGGATCACGCGAGTAGAGGTAAACTTGTTGAATGATTTTTTTTCCCTCCTCGTCAGCAGGATGTGCCTTGCCAGCAAAAACAAATTGAACGGGATGATCCTTATTGGTGAGCAAACGTTCTAAACGTTCTGGATCACTAAAAAGAAGCGCTCCTCGTTTGTACGTTGCAAAACGTCGTGCAAAGCCAATTGTTAAAATATCCTTATCCAGTGTATGACTCACCTCTCGAATAGCATCAGGAGGTTCTCCATTGCGCGTGCGTTGTAAACGGAGACGCTCGCGCACGAATTCAATGGTGCGTTCTTTAAGCACTTGGTGTAAATTCCAGAGAACATTATCTGGAATATCAATGACACCCCTCCAAAATTCTACGTCGCTTTGTCTATCTTCCCAATTTTTTCCAAGGTATTTTTCATAAAGTTTATGAAATTCTCCCGCCGCCCAGGTCTTTGCATGCACGCCATTCGTAATGCTTGTAATAGGGACTTCATCAATTGGAATATCCTTCCATAGATCTTTCCATAAGCCACGACTCACAGCGCCATGAAGTTTACTCACACCATTGGCAAAACGACTTGTTTTCAATGCTAAGACAGTCATGCTGAAAAGTGCTTTTGGATCGCTTTCCATTTCTCCTAAGTGCATGAAATGATTCCAGGAAATACCAACTTCCTGAGGATATTGTGCAAAGTAATTTTTCATGAGCTCTTCGCTAAAGGCATCATTACCCGCAGGAACCGGCGTGTGTGTTGTGAAAACATTCGAAGCAGCTACGACTTGAAATGCTGAAGAAAAATCGAGTCCATTTTCCTGATTCCGTACCAAATCACGAATTCTCTCTAAGGAAAGGAAAGCGGAATGCCCCTCGTTCATGTGAAAGACTTGTGGGTTAATTCCTAGAGCTTTGAGCAATCGAACCCCTCCCATACCCAAAACAATTTCTTGTTTAATTCGAAGCTCATTGTTCCCTCCATATAAGCTGGCAGAAATTTTTTGATCAGCCGGTGTGTTTTCAGGAATTGTGGTATCTAGGAGATAAATATTAATGCGTCCAAGCGCCAGTTTCCAAACACGAGCAATCACAAGACGCCCGGGCATTGGAATACTGATTCTTAATGGCTCATCATCTATTTTCACCTCAGTAATTGGCAAGTAATGGAATACTTGATTCAGCTCTTTTGCTTCTTGCCATCCATGCAAATTAATCTGCTGTTTAAAATAACCATCGCGGTAAAGAAGCCCTACGGCAGTGAAATCCAAACCAAGATCTGAAGCCGATTTACAATGATCCCCGGAAAGAATGCCAAGGCCACCTGAGTAATTTGGAAATGATTCATGTAACCCGTACTCAGCTGAAAAATAAGCAATTGTACACGGTGAATGTTTTGAAGCATAAGTATCCTTGCGTGAAAGATAATTATGAAAAGTGATGGTGACTTTTTGTAATTCTTCGAGATACCCTTCGTCCTGACTCATTTCTACGAGTCGTGATTGACGACAGAGCTGCAGGAGTCGCACCGGATTGTGATTTGTTTCTTCCCATAAGGCGACATCAAGCTCTCTAAAAAGACGCCGTGCCGTAGGCTCCCAACTCCACCACATATTATAAGCAAGTTCTCGCAGCGACTCGAGCGCAGGTGGAAGCTTGGGGATAACATTATAGGTAACAAGTGAGTTCATGGTATTTTTTTTGAATGCAACAAGGTGCATTTCTCCCATGAGGAGCCCTCTTTGAAAAGATCTTTTTTAGGTCACAGAAATCTTTTTATTGATGAAAAAGCGAGAACAATAACGGGCAAACCTAATAGCTGGTAGATCTATATAGAGATAAAACACTAGTGAAAGTAATACAGAAACAGAGAAATATAAGAAAAAATTTAAAATTAGTGCCAAGTCTGTCTTTGGTAACAAACAATAGAGAGAACATGAAAAAGAACAAAGAACTAGAAAATGCAGTAAATACAGTGAAAAAGAAATCTTTCCAAAAAACTGAAAAATCCCACTCTCAAAAATCTTTTTACCGCAACCTTGAACAATGGGAGCAACTAATAAAATGGCTCCAATAGTGATATAAAAATCACTCTTCTTAAAAGGTCCTACCTGAGGAAGAAAATTATAAATTATATTTTCAAATTGGAATGCACCAAGGTAGAGAGCTGTGATGACAAGAAGAAGATGCCATTTTTTTGGGATATGCACAGCATGAAGTAATGACCCTAGCATGATTGCAAAGAAAAAGAGAGCTTGTTTTCCGTAACACCAATAAAGGCATAAAAATAAACCTATCCATAACAAGAGAGATCTTTTTTTTGGTTTAAAAATATAAAAACCGAGCAAAATAAGAGAACCAATAAACTCAGTCTTCAATGTCCATAAAACGGTATTAAAGCATGCATCACCGAGCACAATTGATTTCCATACCATATCTGCTAGGCCTCTCATATAAGAAATTTTTGATGGGAAATAGCAAGCAAGCCATTGAGAGCCTGATATTTCTGATGCTTGAAGATTGGTGTAATGGCGACAACTATAGAGAACCATCGAGATGACAATAGAGGCTGCAACCGGGAGATTAAGCCTGAGATAACGTCCTAAGAACCTTTTTTTAAGTATTAAAGATGATCTCTCTTCTCTGTAGTAGGGCGAGGATAATACGTAGCCTGAGAGGACAAAAAAAATGGCTACTGCAAAATTTCCACTCAAGAACCAGATGGTCATTGGTGATGAACATAGATCATCAAAGAGAGAAGGAGTGAGTTTTGCCTCAAAAACAGTTGGATAACTTTTATGAAGTAAGAAAGGTAAAAATGCTGCTATAAAATGATGTAAAACAACACTCAAACAAGCAACTCCACGCAATCCATCAGCACTTTTATTAATAGAGGGTTTTGTCTCTATTCGACCAATATTCATAGGAGGAGAGAGTTGTTGAGCTTTCAGCATAAAGGATTTTGAGGTTTCTAAAAAGACATACAAGGCCAAGAGATGAATAACAATTTTCAATATTCGACAATCCTCCTTGTCATGCGTTCAAATAATAATCGCAGTTCCTGGGGTTACCCATTTTCAGGTTGATAGTCTATTAACCCGCATATTTCATACTGATTCTGATGCGGCTTGCGAACACCTGATGTAGACAAGGAAGGTGATGGATTGCGACAACGGCTGTATGTTTCATATTGACTCGCTCGCACCTGCTCGGCTCGCCCTTACGGGCTTCTACCCCAGGCTCTCCCGAGCACTGGTGTTGCCCAAGGCACAATGTGAGTTTAACGCAAGATCCATCTGACTTCCCGACCTCCGCAGTAGATGAGTGTGAAATATTCGGGATAACGCGGGTATTTCTAGCTATCCTCACTCAAGTGCCTTTTTTAACTCTTGCTCTTGTATTGATAATTCTTGGGGATTTTTTTGAACTTCGTATTCTATTTGCCTCACAAGGGCTTCTACTATTTGTTGCAGCTGCTTTTCAGCATAACCACGCAAGAGAGTCGCAATAATACTGCCTGGGTCCACAAAATTAGAATAACAAATCAAAGTTTCTTTTTCATGAGGAACAACAAGCAAACTACCTTTGCCTGACTTGCTGTATTTGGAGCAAAGGACTGTCCAGGAAATTTCATAACCACCATCATGCGTCAATGATTGAAGTATATTAAGAACTTTGGACACTTCGTTAGATAAAAGAGGGATCGCAAGTTCATAGTTCACCTCCTTAATATTAGAAACAGGATAATTATCTAAAGTAACCTTCAGACAATGAGGAATAAAATGAGGAGCATTCCCAAAATCCCAAAAAACTGCAGTTACCTGAGTAGGAGTTGCATGAACTAAACGATAAATATGAAAACAAGGCCAAGAAACATCCTGAATGTTTTCAGTCACTAACACCTGTTTGCCCTCATTGAGCGCAATATGCTGCTTGGTGTTCAGTGAATTCCATAGAGTCACAGCATCCGTTCCATGACACACAACTGGCCCGCATATTTCATACTGATTCGTCGCGAGGCGCCGTGAATCCTGATCTAGAGAAGGAAGGTGATGGATTGCGACGACGGCTGTATGTTTCATACTGCCCGAGGAGCAATTCGAAGCTGACGCAGTATCCATCAGGTTTTCGCAAGCCGCAG
>Ga0214923_10000787_pt1 | contig 46946 bp, 39 predicted proteins | sample LL1510_MetaG_FD_177993 | JGI IMG/M metagenome (GOLD analysis project Ga0214923, IMG submission 177993) | Freshwater microbial communities from Lake Lanier, Atlanta, Georgia, United States - LL-1510 | ecosystem: Environmental > Aquatic > Freshwater > Lake | place: USA: Georgia | collected...
TTGCACCAGTCACCCCTGTGTTGGCGCTATAATTCAGCGAGTTCAGGTTGCCCGATCGACTCACTGAAGCGGTTGAAGAGACAGTGCAGGTGTTGGCATCAAGTGTTGGTTTACTTGCGCTCACTGTGAGCTGATAACTCGTAATCTCCATTTGATTGCTTGTCAGCGCAGTACACGCGGCAGAAGAATCGCAGGCTTTGACTTTATAAATGCAGGTTCCGTAGTTCGGAGAAGATGCATAATTTCCGCTGAAGTTGAAGTTGGAACCCGATTGGCTGGCTGCGATTGATGATGCGCAAGTCATTCCAGAAATATTTGCCGAAGACTGCAATTCCATTGTGTACGTCAGAGCATCGCCATCGACGTCAGAGGCTCCGCTGCACGTCAGCGCCCAGCTACCCGACTTGCCAACAAGGACCTGAGAGTTTGTCGATGGCGTTGCCGGAGGTACGGCGCAGGAAATGGTTCCTGTTGGGGTGTCGTTGACCGCGGTGAAGGTTTGACTAAACGTGCGAGAGGCTGTCAGGCCACCCGAATCCGTCACGGTAAAAGTGAGATTCACCGCGCCATTGGCATTTGTCACGGGTGTGACCGTCCCGGTGCAATTGGGCCATGTGCCGCTCCATGTCACCGCTCCCGTGGCAGCCACTTTGCTGGTGTCACCACTTGTGTACGACAGATAGGTTGACGTGCATGCGTAACTCGCATCCTGATCTGAAACAGTGAAATTGATGGTTGCCGCTGTGTCTTCATTCACAGCAGTGGATGTAATTGTGTTCATCGTTGGGGCATGATTTATGCCGCTCACAGTGAGAAGAAAAGATGCAGAGCTGGAAAGATTTCCATCAGAAATCGAGAAACTGATTGTTGATGTCCCATTTGCGTTAGTTGCAGGATTAATGATCCCATAGCAGTTTGGCCATGTGCCGCCCCAGGTGACCGCCGAAGTGCTGGGGACAAGACTCGTGTTGCTGGATGTGTAAGATAGATTTGCTGACACGCAGCTCAACGCTCCATCAACATCATCTACAGTAAACGCAACCGTTTTTGCTAACCCCTCGCTTGTCGATTGGTTGGCAATTGAACTGATGGTTGGAGCGTCGTTGACAGGAGTGATGGTGATGTTGACCGTTTCAACACTTGAGCATTTGGAAATTCCAGGGTCATTGTCACAAACCTTGTAGCTAAACGCGTCGTTGCCATTGGCATTCGTGGTTGGAGTGTAGCTCACCTGCGTTCCACTGCTTTCTGCGGATGACGGCATCGAGCCCAATGTTCCTTTACTTGGATTGCTTACGATTTGGAATGTCATTGTCGCCGGAGTGCCACGTCGTGTGTCGTCACTGTATTGCGGCAAAAGAATATTCACAGCAGTGTCTTCGTTGGTTGTCCGACTGGTTTGCCCAGCAACAACGACATAAGGAGCTGTGTTTGTGCTGTTAACTTGTACATTGAAATTCGACTCGCTGGTGCTTTTACCGTCCGACAACCGCAAAGTGATTTTTACCGGCAATGAACTTGCATAGCCGCTATGAATGTTGATTCCGCATTGGGTGGTTGAGCCGCCAGTGATTTTGATATCGCCATACTGCACTTCAGATCCCAAATCAGTCCCAGGTAATGCCGTTGTGATAACCGCAGGGTTGTCGCTTATGGGTTGCACATCTTTGCAAGTCACAGAGTCATCGAAATCAAACACCCGAAAACTGATGGCCGAGAGATCGCCTTGTTCGTTCATTGTTTGGTTTGAAATTTGCATGATGAGCGGCGCATTGTTGGGGCTTGTTGGAGTTGGCGCCGGAGTTGGTGTCGGCGTCTGAATTGAAACAGCTGTGGGAGTAGGTAGCGGAATCGTATTTGTGTTGAGAGTTTCTTCGACCTGAACCTGCTCCGCAGGATCTTTTTCTTCATCATCCTCGAGCGGAGGTGCCGAACGAAAGCATGCCACCAAACAAAAGGCAGCGCTGAAGGCGAGCAATGCTTTCCACGGACTCCCGGTCATTTAAAAACCCTTTCAAATCCCACTTTATGGGTCGGAAAATCAGAGCTTTTGATTGATTGTCTTTGTTTTTGACCGACAAAATGACCTTCTATCGTTGGGAAAAACCTGCCCTAAAACCACAATAAATTTTCCCAGCGCGTTCAATAAAATGATGGTCTTCAATCAAGCAGGAAGCAAAATCTACCGATATTTCCCACAGAAAGGTAGGATCAATGGGCGAAATTCGCAAAGCAAAAGCGAAGCGGGAATGGGTTCACTGTAAGCTTTATAAAGCTTGTGTTGTGACTGTGTTATTTGTTTTTTCAACCCCCCTTTCTTTGCCTGCTGTTGCGTCTGAGGGCGATCTCTCACTCATTCAACGCGGTGGCACAACAATCAACAAAGGCTATTTATCGCGCGATGTCCGCTATCCAACCTACTCACTCGGAGTCTCAAGGGCATTTTGGACAAACGTTGGTAAAGCAGGCTTAGAGTTTTCCAATGTCATTTCCGTGAGTCAGTCGTCGTTTTACACACTCAAGCAAGGTGAACTCAAATTCCCCTTGCTTGCCAAAACCCCATACACCCTTCTAGAGCCCGCATTTCTGTATGACGCTTGCCTTTTTGTTTACGCGCGAGTCAGGCCTTGTTTGGCCGTGGGTGTGTCTGCCGTTTATTTGCGCCATGATTCCGACAATTATGTCATGTACAGCGGTTTTCCTGCGCAAGTGCGTCTCCAGGCTGTCACTCTCAGTGGATTCATCTTTGAATTTGGTGCCACGTACCGCAGAATATCTTTGCGCAATGGGGGTGAGGTTGCTTGGAGTTCAGATCTCTCGATGTTTATTGGAATGGGGCTGAGTTTGCTCAGTCAATTCTGAAAAGAAGTTCCGTTGACAAAGTTATCTTTGAATTACAGTTTTGCTGCAGAGATTAAGCAACCGACGAAAATCCACTGTGTCCAGAGAGTTCCTCGGCACTCAGAATCAGACTGGGTTCAACAAGTATAACGACACGGTCAGAAAGCTTGCCAATGCCGATAAGACATTGCGTCTGTGCGTGTCCGCCGATGTCGGGCGAGGGTTCAATTTGATTCAGCCTAAAGTCGAGAACCTCTCGAACGGTATCAACAATAAGCCCAACTTTTCGCGCCCAGATCTCAACGATAATAACACATGTTTCTCTTGTGTAATCTGTGGTTTGAAGGGAGAACTTCCGCCGCAAGTCCATCACGGGCAAAACACGGCCACGCAGGTTGATGATTCCACGCATGTAGTGCGGCATGTTCGGGACGTGGGTTATCTCCGGCAGACCAATGATCTCCGAGACCGATTTAATCGGAACCGCATAGGTCTCACTCGCTAATTGAAAGCTGAGATATCGGCCTTCTTCAGCAGTTCTGCGAACCGAACGCTCCACAATGTATCCTCCTGCTCGTGACTTTCTGGGTATCGGCGTATTTGCGAAAAATTTCCGTTTCTTTCTCGACACCATGTCAACCCGCTGACACTCTTTTTTCCGCTGTTCCGCCGATACAGCGGAAGGAAAGAAGCAAGGAGTTTGCAGTGGCCGGCGGCGTGTTTGGTGTAGATGTGAAAATGTTAGAAAGCGATCATGCTGGATTCAGCAAGATTGCCGACTATCTACGCCGCGAATCAGGCATCAACTTAACCTTGTCTGCAAAAAATCAAACGCTTCTTGCAAGTCGTTTATCGAAAATTATGCCCGGCTTAGGAATGCAGACATATGCTGAACTCCACTTAGCACTTTTGTCGGGCCGGCGCGATATTCGCGATATCTTCATCAGCGCAATAACCACAAACACGACTCACTTTTTTCGCGAGCGGCAGCACTTCGATATTCTCCGGAAACTACTCGCGGAATTGCAAATTAAACCTGAAAAAAAGAAAACCCGTGAATTGCGAGTCTGGTGCGCCGCTTGTAGTTCAGGCGAGGAAGCATACTCACTTGCGATGACCATCCGCTCTGTCATTCAACCAGCAGACAATTGGACCATTAAAATTCTCGCAACAGATATTGATACCGAGATTATGAAAAAGGCGGCGCGCGGTGTCTATCCACTGGAATCTATCGACTCGGTTCCGGAAAATATGCGCTCAGCCTACTTTGAAAGAGGCCGTGGAGATTCATCTGATTTTGTCCGGGTGCGACATTCTCTCCGGGAATTAATCACCTTTGCACCGTTCAATTTAATGTCCCCATCTTATCCATTTCAATTCAAATTTGACTTTATCTTTTGCCGCAATGTGATGATCTATTTTGATAAGCCAGAGATTCAGCAAACGATACGTAAAATGGAAACTTGCCTTCGTCCCGGTGGACATCTGTTCCTTGGACATTCTGAAACAATTGTTGGCGCAACTCCGGGGCTCAAATCTTGCGCTGCCGCCGTCTATGAACGCATCAGCACCCTTCGCAAAGGAGAAGCAGCATGAATTCATCCCTGCTTATCAATGAGAACCTGCTCGTCGTCGAAGATGACGCTGAACTCAGAGACGCCATTTGTGAAACACTGGGCGGCTTGGGAGCACCGGTCATTTCAGCTGCGAATGCCGAAGACGCTTTAACACTTGTGCGGGAAAATATCTGTTTTGCTGTGATTAGCGATTACCGCATGCCTGGAATGAACGGAATCGACTTTTGTCGGGTTCTTAAGGAAGAACTTCCCGGAATCAAATTTGTCATCCTCACCGGCTATGCCGATAAACAAACTGTTCTTGAGGGATTTCGAGTTGGTATTGATGATCTCCTTGAAAAACCCCAAGACCTTGCTCATCTGCGCGACAAGGCCGAAGCTTTCGTTCGCGATCGTGCCCGACAAATAGAGCAAGAGCAGGAAGAAATGAAAGCCATTCGCAAAATCTTTTGCGCTGAAGCGAATGACATTCTTCGTGATATCGAGACATTCATTTTCAGGCTCGAGGAAACCCCGCTTCAGTCTGATGTTGTCGATGTGCTCTTCCGCAAGGCCCACACTTTGAAAGGTTCAGCTGGAGCTTTCCAGGGAGCCGAGAAAATTCAGGCAGTCACTCATGCCTACGAAAACCTTCTGCAGTCTATCAAAAAGGGCCGATTGCGTCCTTCCCAGGCTCTGACTCAGGTCCTTCTCCAGGGCGCAGATGTTATTAAAAGTTTAGTTGTTGATTTTGAGAACTTCCGCGCAACGCCCGTGAATCTTCAACCCTTTGTTGACGCGCTGAATCGTTGGACAGAGGGGCAGGTTGGAAACAACGCTCAAGTCGCATCTGAAAGTCAGCAAACTCAATTCTCGCCGACGAGCGAGCCGACAGCTCTTCCTTCACCGCTGGTTATTGCCTCTGAGACTGCGACTTCTGCAGACGACGAAGAAGACGGAATTATGGTCACAATCGACAAACTGAACTCCTTTATGGAGTTGTCCGGTGAATTGGTAGTTTTGAAAAATGCATACCACGCAACTATTAAACAGGTTCTGAAATGTCAAATCCCCGCAGAGCAAAAGCAGCGGCTTGAAGAAATGAATCAGTCTATGGATAAGATTTCAGAACAAATCCAGAGCCAGATCATGGAAGTCCGCAAAGTTCAGCTGAAAGTGGCATTCCAGAAGTTTCCTCGGGTGGTTCGTCAAGCGTCTCAAGATCTTCAAAAACAAGTTCGAATTGAGATGTCTGGAATTGATCTTGGCGTTGACAAAAGTATTGCCAAAGCTCTGTCAAGCTCTCTTGTCCACGTGCTGCGCAATTCTGTCGACCATGGGATTGAGAGGCCGGATATCCGCGTGACCAAAGGCAAACCGGAGTCAGGGACAATATCAATTCAAGCACAGCAGATAGGTGAGCAAATTAAAATCATTATTGATGACGACGGAGCCGGAATTGATCCTGAACGGGTCAAGAAGAAAGCTTTTGAAAAAGGACTCATCGACAAAGAGCAGATGACAAAAATGACTCCGCAAGAAGCGATGGAGCTGATATTTCTTCCAGGTTTTTCCACTGCCGATCAGGTGACAAATGTTTCTGGTCGGGGAGTTGGAATGGACGTTGTAAAAACGGAAGTCACACGTTTGTGCGGCACTGTTAACTTGGAATCCTCGCTCGGCAAAGGCACAACAATCACAATCACAATTCCGGTGCCCAAGACCGTTTTGGTTGAAAATACTCTGCTTGCGGAAAGTGGTGGTCATCAAATCGTGGTGCCACTTGTCAGCATTTCAAAAATTGCGCCGGTCAAAGACCTTATTTTGTCGAAGGTCGATGGTCGAATGACCTGTCAACACGATGGGCTCACGATTCCTTTGGGTGATTATCGGTCTTTCATCGAATCACCTCTCAAGGGAAGTTCACTTGAAAAAATCGATTTTTCACCAGATGCACTTGTTCTCATCATTTCTCACAAAAATTGCTCGCTCGCGTTGGCTGTCGACAGGGTGATTGATCAGCTTGAAGCTGTGATTCGTCCTTTCGACAACGTGGTTGAGAAACTCGTCGGATTCAAAGGAACAAGCCTGCTCGATTCTGAGCAAGTCGCATTTGTACTCGATGCAGAGTCATTGTTGGGGGCCGCTTATGCAGCTTAAAGACGACGCACTTCTTGCGCATGTTCAGGAAGCTTTAGAACAACGCAGTTCCAAGGGTCCACAGTCAAGCTATTTACTTGTTCAGGTTGGTGAGCAGAAGTTCGGAATACCGATGGCTCAGGTTGTTGAGGTTTTGGAATCACGTAGGTGGAATCCGTTGCCAGTGAAGCGCGATAATCTCTTAGGAGTTGTCAATCTTCGCGGAATCGTTTTCACCATCTATCATTTGGCGTGTTTATTAGGGAAGGGCGAGACCTCGCAAGCCAAGTCTGGGCAGGGTTGTATTATTGTTGTTTTCGATGGACGAAGAAGGTTTGGCCTCTGGGTCGAACGCATGCTTTACGTTCAAGATTTTCCGAATCAAGAACTGCATGCGTTAAACGATGCTCAATTGTTAGTGACGCATTTATGTGTTGTTGAACAAGAGTCCATTTTAATGATGGACATTAAACGCGTGGCATAAATGAAATCTCATTATTTATTTCCTGGGCAGTTCTTCGTATCTCGCGAACCTTGCTTAGTTACAACCATTCTTGGTTCATGTGTCGCGGTAGCCCTTTTTGATCCCAGTCGGCGCATTGCTGCACTGAATCACTATCTATTGCCTCGTCCAAGCGGAATGGCACAGGAAGGAAGCCTTCGTTACGGCAGCGTTTCGTTGCCATTGATGATCGAAGAGATGCTTGCGCTGGGAGCGCGCAGCGAAAGTATACAAGCAAAGGTGTACGGAGGCGCTCGAGTTCTTGATAACGTTGGTTTGGGGGAAAGCATTGGTAAACACAATATTGATTTCGCCCTCGATTATTTGAAGGCACAAAAAATTCCCGTCTTGGCAAATGAGCTCGCAGGTCATCTTGGTCGAAAAATTGTCTTAAACACCTCTGATTTTTCTATTAAGCATGAACTCATGAGCCAGAACAATCGAGTTGATACATCGGGTGGCAGGTGCAGTTTGGTCACCCATTCCGTTCGGGTTGTACTTGTCGATGATTCAGCGGCCGTGCGTTCAATATTTAGCAATGTTCTTGGTAAATCAGGGCGAGTTGAAGTAGTCGGGGTTGCCCGTGATGCATTCGAAGCAAGAGAAGTTATCGTCGAAAAGAATCCAGATGTTGTTCTCTTGGATATTGAGATGCCCGGAATGTCGGGAGTGAAGTTTCTCGAAAAACTTATGCAGCATTTCCCGATTCCGACAATCATGGTGTCGTCGCTGAATCCTGAGGATGATGCCGCAGTTCGTGCACTTGAATTGGGGGCGCTCGAGTTTGCCCAGAAACCCGATCAATTTGATCCAAATACCTTGCGTTTTTTTGCAGAAAGTTTGGTTCAGAAGGTTGTCGCAGCTGCAAGCGCGGCGAATCGAATCAAGACCCGCGCGAAGCAAAATCGAATTGTCCCGCCCACTGCTGCGAATTATTCACAGCAAATCAATGAAAGCATTCATTTGGTGATGGTGGGTGGCAATGGAGGGGCATACCAAGACCTCGAAGTCTTTGTGCAAACCCTCCCATCCGACACACCTCCTGTTTTGGTTTCTATAAGCTCAGTTTCAGGATTATTGCCGGTATTTCTGGAAAAATGGAAAAATAAATGTCGAGTCCAACTCAAGGTTGCTGTTGATGGGCTTGTACCTCTTCCAGGAACTGTGTACTTCGCGCCGCCACAAAAACACCTGAGTCTGGAGCTGGTCGCGGGCCAAACAGTGATGCGAACGAGATCGGGAGTTCCAGTGTGTCTGCAAATTCCATCATGCGATGTGCTTTTTCAATCAGCTGTGAATGTACTTTCTGCGGAGCAATTGAAAGGGGTTGTCTCTTTGCTGATGAGTGGCATTGGTTCGGATGGTGTGCAAGGTTTGTTGCAGTTGCGCGAAAAGGGCGCCCGAACAATTGTTGCTCATCCCGAATCAAGTCTTTTTGCATTTGCTCCGCAAGCTGCAATTTCAGCGGGAGCTGCAGATGATGTTTTGTCTCCAGAAGAAATGAGCTCGGTTTTAATGCGACTGAGAAGCAAGGCGGTGATATGAGTCATCAGCCCATTACAAACCGAAGAATAAAAGTGCTGATTGTCGATGACTCGGCATCGGTGCGTACTTTGTTGGCGAAGCTGCTTTCTTCAGATCCAATGATTGAGATTGTAGGGCAGGCCGAAGATGCCTATGTCGCTCGCGAGATGTTGGTGAAATACACTCCCGATGTGATGACCCTTGATATTGAAATGCCGCGACTCGATGGGCTTAATTTTCTTGAAAAGGTGATGCAGCACTTTCCCACTCGAACTCTAATCATCAGCAGCTTGTCGCCCAAGGGATCTCAAACGGCGCTCAAAGCTGTAGCCATGGGTGCTGTCGACGTCATCCCTAAATCGTTGATTGATGTTTCGCGCGGCGTTAGTCTTGTTGCAGAGGAACTCTCGGCAATGGTTCGCGCAGCAGCAGCAGCGAATATTTCCCACCTCTCATCTTTTGCAAAGAACAACGCGAACGCGCCAAGTTCACCCACGGCGAATGTTGGTTCCGGACTTCGACAATCAACACAAAATCTTCCAGGACGTGCGCAGAATATTCTTGCAATTGCTGCTTCTACTGGCGGTCCTGATGCACTGCGGCAATTGCTTTCGCAACTCCCTGCCCAGATTCCGCCCACACTCATCGTTCAACATATGCCAGCTTTTTTTACCAAGAGTTTGGCTGATAGCCTGAACTCAGTCTGTGCTTTTCAGGTGCGAGAAGCACTTGACGGGGATACTCTTGAACAGGGAGTCGCTCTCATTGCGCCCGGAAATTTTCACATGGTGCTGGCAAAAGTGGGTGGTCGGTTGCAAGTTCGATTGAACCAAAATCCCGCAGTGCACGGCGTGCGTCCCGCTGCAGATCCACTCTTCGTTTCAATCGCGCAATATCTTGGACGCTCCGCGATCGGAGTGGTCTTGACCGGAATGGGGCGGGATGGTGCTGATGGCCTTCTCAAAATGCGCGAAGCTGGCTCCTATAACATTGCACAAGACGAAGATTCGTGTGTTGTTTTTGGAATGCCGCGTGAAGCAATCGATATTGGGGCCGTGCAAATTATCAGTCCCCTTGCAAAAATTCCTGCCTTGATAATGGCCGAACTCGCAAGAAGAGCTGTTGCAAAGGTCGGCTGACCCGACTAGCCTGCCATTGGGTGAAGCGCTTTCTCTGAAAAACGTTTTTAATTTCTGAAATTGTTGGGGTTTGTGCGTGACAACAAGCGCAAGAAATTGGTCTCCGCAGTCTTGGCAGCAGTGTGCCGCCCAACAGCTTCCGTCGTATCCAGATATGTCCGAATTTGAACGTGTCATGCGGCAGCTTGAGCAGCGTCCGGCATTGGTTCATCCAGCTGAAATTATTAAACTAAAGCAACTCATTGCCGAGGCAGGCCAAGGCCGAAGATTCATTCTTCAGGCGGGCGAATGTGCGGAGCGATTCATCGACTGTCAATCCGAATTGATCACCGAAAAGCTGAAAATCCTTCTACAAATGAGCCTCATTGCAACTCAGGGGTTGCGTCGCCCGGTGGTGACTCTCGGGCGTTTGGCGGGTCAATTTGGCAAACCGCGTTCGGATGAGCTTGAGACACGCGATTCTGTGACTCTTCCCAGTTATCGTGGCGATATTATCAATGGTTTCGAGTTTTCACCGGCTGCACGTCGTCCCGACCCTCATCGCATGCTTGATGCATACCAGTGTGCCTGCGCAACTTTGAATTGGATCCGCGCGCTTTCAGACAGCGGCTTAACCGAACTCACAGCTCTGCGACGTTGGACACTTTTCAAAGAAAAAAAAGCGTCGTCCGTTTTTCAAGAGCTTCAGGAGCGCATCGAAGAGGCTGTTGCTTTTTTGCAGGTGTGGGGTGGCGAGAAACCGTCCCCAACACTCTTAAATCGCAATCCAGTCTTTGCCTCTCACGAATCACTCCTGTTGCCTTACGAGTCGGCGCTCACCCGATATTCAGAAGACACTTCCGCTTATTTTAACCTGGGAACACATTTTCTATGGTTGGGCGAAAGAACGCGCGACTTGCATGGCGCTCATGTTGAGTATCTGAGTGGTATTTCTAACCCACTGGGAATCAAGGTTGGCCCCTCCATGACCCCCGACGAGTTGGTCGCTTTGGTGCGCAAACTCAATCCTGCGAACGAATGGGGACGGATCACTTTAATCACTCGCCTGGGGCACCAGCGCGTCGCCGATGTGCTTCCGCGGCTCATTCAGGCGGTTCAGGCCGAGGGGCTCAACCTCACTTGGTCGTGCGATCCGATGCATGGCAACATTGTCAGAATGTCTGACGGTCTTAAGACGCGATATTTTGATAACATCATGGCTGAGGTTCTGGTGTCGCAAAAGGTCCACCATGAGTTGGGTTCATGGTTGGGTGGTTTGCATCTAGAGATCACGGCCGAAGACGTGACTGAGTGTGTCGGTGGAGATGTTGGGGTCAGTGAAGATCATCTGACCTTAAATTATCAGTCCTACTGCGACCCGCGTTTGAACTACGGTCAAAGTCTCGAACTGATGTTGCGCTTTTGTGATTCATTCAAGACCCTCACCCAGCGTGAGGTTGTCAGTGCAAATTCAATTTCGCCGCGTCGCAAAGAGCTTGCTCCTTGCACTTCTGTTTAATTCGTTGGCTGCCGCAGCGGCGCCGCTGTCTTCAGAAAATTCGAATGAACTCAGCCGCTCCGCGGTTCTTGGTCCTTGGAGTTTGTCGGCCGGATTTCCCAACGGAGGTTCGATTTGGGGGGCACCTGCTCTTGGTCTGCGCAATGAGGTTGCGGCGGGTGAATTTGTTTCGATTGGCTTGAATCTCAGTGCAGACAAAGCAGGCAAATCTGAATCCATGGGACTCTTTGCAAAGTGGAACCACATGCTTTTTGCGCCACTTGGAAAGGCGTTTCCCTATGCGTTTTTGCAATGTGGTGTCTTGAGTCAAAAGTCGTCAGAAGCAAGTAAAAAAGAAACAACACTGATGAGCGCAGCTGGATTTGGGGTGGAAGTCTCTTTGCTGCGTGAGATTTCCACCTCTCTTGAAACCGGGCTAGGTGGAAATCTCTGGCCAAGTACAAATGCAAATTACAGTGCGGCAACGACACAGATATCAATGCATTATCACTTTCAATATTAAGCAGAAATTTTCTATGAATTTGCGCCAGAGAAGCCTTATTGCAGCATTGCCATGGTTGGTGTTGAGCTGCAGTGATTCGCAGCAGTCGACTGACTCTGTCAGAGGCTGGCGATTTAAATTGACTCTCTCTCCAGGCGCAGAAATCGTAGACAGCAATCAAACATCGGCTGAGCAATTGCACAGGCAGGTGTCTCGCTTACTCATTCAAAAAATTCAGTTCAATGACCCCGTGCTTTCCTCTCGGCATCGAGGTCTTTTTCAACCCTCCGTCACGGGGCAAATTCAAATTGCTGGGAAAAGCTCACAGCCGCAAACATTTTTATGGGAGCCCAATCCTGTCAACACATTGGGCTGGCAGTTTGCTGGATGTGCAATTGGAAACCCCCAGATGCCCGATGCTTATGTACCTTGTGAATTCAAAAATCTCTTGCAGTGTTTGTCTGAGCGAACTTCTGCTCTTGCTGGAAGCGGCAAGTCTGAATCTTTGTCCGGAGAGAATTCCATATCTACACCGCAGCGAAGCATCCTTTTGGTTCTTCTGCGGCAATGCGGTGTGACTGGAGAATTCAAAGAGCCACAGCAGCAGTTTGCGTTTACGAAAACGGAAAAAGAAATCAGTTTCTCGCCATCGCCTCTTTTCAGTGTCGTTGTCTATCGTGGGGCGTGGGCAAGCTACGAAGATGCGCTCTTAGAGATACCTGCAGCAACACTCCCGGTTGTAGTTCCGTGTTCACGCGCAGATGGTGCATGTCTCGAAAGCCCAGTCGAAATAACTCGCTGCTCTGGTTGCAGCGCGCTAGAAAAAGGTCAACTCTTCACAGTTTTTTTTCTTGAGGGATTGCGGCAGGACTACTCGAGTGTTCGCTCCGTCGTCTACATTCCGTGAATGGAACAGGCGCAGCTCAGTGATAGAGAGACAGGAAGAGGAGATGCGCGAGTGGAACCCCAAACAAAAGCGAATCGATGCGGTCAAGCATTCCGCCATGGCCCGGCAGTAAGCTGCCACTGTCTTTAACGTTGGCTGTGCGTTTCAGGGCACTTTCCGCTAAATCTCCAACCTGTCCCGATGCTCCCACAATCAGAGCGATAGTGAAGGCTAAAACCGGAGAAAATGGCAGGCGGAAGTATTGACAAATACCGAGGCCAGTTGTCGCGCTAAAAAAAAGCCCACCCAGTGCGCCTTCGATCGTTTTGTTTGGCGATACTTTTGGAATCAGCTTTCTCCTTCCAAACATGCGTCCAACGAAATAAGCCCCAGCATCGCCCGCCAAAATGCAGGCAAGGCTAAAGTAAAGAGCTATTCCACGCGGTGCATTTGCAATTGGAATTTGGCTGAGCCGAACCATGATCACGCCGGGAATGGAAATATAAACGAAGCCGGCCAGCACGTTCATGAGCTTGTGTGTGGAGTGTTCAAGGTCGAGTTCGCGGCGATAAAAAAAGGCAGACCCACAAACGGTGCATAATGCAATCCAGGCAAAGACCAACGAGGTTCCCATAGTTGGTGCTTGACCCAGCAGGTCTGGTCCGTACCAATCAATCGGACCGCACAGCGCATAGCACATCGCAATCCCCCAATGCTCGCGACGAAGCACAGGGTGGGTGCGCTCGACGGCCGCTTGGCCATCAATCACATGCCAACGCATGGCGATAAATTCCACGCCGGCAAAAAGCGTACCCAATGCGAAGAAAATGACGGGAACGGCCATGTGTGAACTGAAGGACACACACCAAAGCAGCACAACCACAAATACGAGTGCGGTTAGAATTCGGACCCTCAGCATCACCGTCCTTTTCAACCTGGTCAATTCGAAGGAAAAGTCTCTTAAACAAAAACTACTGGAAACACGTCCGTCTGCATAGTCCCCCTGGGCGGGTCGTGTCTAGGAGTTCAGGGCTTCGCACCCTCTCAGGAAGAACTTGCCCGGCGGACTGGTGTCACTCTCTGCTCCAAGTCTCAGCACAATTGGCTATGATGGGGGAACAGATGCGAGGGTTTTCATGGTTGGTCAGAAATCGTCTCAGTCGCCAACAGGCGACTTCGAAAAAACAACAGCGACAGCAGATCTCTTTAAGCAGGTTGAAAATCTTCAACATGAGTTGCTTGTCTTGGCACAGCGCGCCGAGCATGAGCTCGAATCTATGCTGCGTGTTGCTCCCGAACCTATCGTGTCAATGTTGATCTCATTTGCCCAGCGAGTGAGCGCAACCTCGGTGAGTCTGTCTATCCAAGGGCAGGGGGAGAAATTTTCAGCAATCACCGACATTAAAGAGCTCCATCTAAGTGAATCTGATTTACAGCAGTCACGAATTGCCCTCTCTGGCCGTGAGATGGCCTTCGACTTTGTTCACCAGCGGGTGTTTTTTCCTATCGTGGTTTTTGAAAACCCGATTGCGGTTGCTGTGGTCGAGGTGCCGGGTTTGAACTCAAGAAATTATGAATCGGTTTGTGCTGCTGCCAGCGCAGGACTCGGAGAGCTTCGTAAACAGTTGAAAGTGTCAAAATCAAACGAAGCAAGATTCAAATCTGCGTCCTAAAGTTTGGCAGTGTTGAATCGATCTGAATCGGAGAAAGGCAAGTTCTCTGCACAGTCAGATTTATAGAAAAAAAATACGGAGAATCTCCATGCGTCTGGATATGAAAAAAACCTTTCAAAGCATCCTTCTGAGCACGGGTGCGCACGTTCGGGTTGCTGTCATTGATAGTGGGGTCAATCCACAATTTCCGGCGCTGAGAGGCAAACTTGGTCGGATTTTCGATTGTTCACATGGTTCTCAAGGACTCTGCCTCGAGGAAGTTGCTGCAGGTGAAAATTCAGACCGATCTGGTCATGGAAGCTTGGTTCAAAGCTGTCTTATGTCGGTTGCTCCTGAAGCTAAAGTGGATCATTTCCGTGTTCTTGATGAAAACAATGTCACCGACAGTTCGCTGCTCTGTTATGTCCTCGATCACATAATTGATCAGGGGTATCAGATTGTGAACGTAAGTTTGGGAACTTCAAGTGAGTACCATCTCCCTTGGTTGGTTGCGCTCATGAAACGTGCGTATGAGTCGAATGTTGTAATGGTTGCAGCATGCAGTAATGTCGGTAATTGGCTGTATCCAGCTACGTTTACTTATTGCGTCAGTGTGAATGCCATGCCCGCTGCTCATGCCATGCAAGTTCGCTTCCACTCAGGTTCAGTTGTCGAGTTTTCGGGAATGGGAGTCAATGTTCCTGTCGCTGGCCCAGCTGATCAATCCTTGTTCGTCTCAGGCTCAAGCTATGCAGCCGCGCACGTGAGCGGACTCTGTGCAAGAATTCTTGAAACACGCCCAGAATGTGGTCCTCTCGATGTAAAAATTCTTTTGCGAGAGTATGCTCAATCAATGGACGGTTCGAGTCAGGTGGCCTGAGAGCGTCCCGGACGGGGTCCAAACAGAGCGCTACCAATGCGCAAAAGAGTTGAACCTGCGCGTAGGGCAATTTCCAAATCATCGCTCATGCCTAATGAGATTTTTAGATGTCTTGATTGACGCGATGGATCCCGGGGGGCGTGTTTGTCCCATAGTTCTACGGAGCGCTGAACAAAACGTTGATAAAGCAAACTCAGTTTGTCAATGTCTTCAGTCACAGGACCCATTCCCATAAATCCGTCCCACAATATTCCAGGGCATTGGGCAACTTGTCTGCACAATTCATCGGCTTCGGAAAACGGACATCCCGATTTCTTGGCGTCGAGAGGATCCACCTGCAACTGAATTAAAATGTGCAGAGGAAATTGTGGGCTTGCGTGCTTTTTCAGTTCTGCAAGCAATGAAGGTCTATCGACGCTATGAATGAGAGGAGAAATTTCGGCAATACTTTTTGCTTTATTAGACTGAAGATGGCCAATGAAATGCCAGCGAATGTCTGCTAAATCGGCCAGCTCCTCATGTTTTCTGAACAGCTCTTGCGCATAGTTTTCGGCGAAATCCCGAATGCCCAGAGCATACATCTCACGAATTGCCTGAATTGAATGGCCTTTGCTTACCGCCACAAGTGAAACGTCTTCAGTTCGTTTCTGGCTTTGAATCAATGCTGTTGCGATTCTAGACTTAACCAAATGTAGACGTTGTTGAGCATTGATAATTTGGTTTGTCTGATGCTTTTCCATAAAATTAATCTTCAATCATCGGCAGCATGCGGCGCAACGCAAGAACCACTTCAGCCATCGGAAGTCCAACCACATTGGTGTAACTTCCTTCCAGGGATTCAACGAAGGTCAGGGCTTGTCCTTGGATTCCATAGGAACCAGCTTTGTCGAAAGGCTCACCGCTGGCAATGTAGCGTTCAACTTCATCGGCATAGAGAGGGCGAAAAAGGACCTGGGTTTGGACAGTTTTGCATTCAATCACTTCTCCGGTTGTGCCATTGCATATTGCATAGCCCGTCATCACGCGGTGAGTTTTGGCTGAAAGCTTAGAAAGCATCCGGCGCGCTTCGTTTGCGTCGGCAGGCTTCTCCAAGACTTCGTTGTCAAACGCGACGACAATCGTATCAGCAGCCAAAACAACGGCCTTGGCAACCGCAACAGGGTCACTTTGGCAGACTGCCATCGCTTTTTCTTTTGCATTGCGTTGGACATAATCCTCCGGGCGTTCCCCTTGACGACGCTTTTCTTCAATGTTGGAAACCAACACGTCATGGCGATACCCAGCAGCATTCAGAAGCTCTCGACGGCGGGGTGAACCGCTCGCAAGCACTATTTTTTCAAACATGTTCAACACACTCCCATACAGCAGGTCTTGCCTACCTCATTCATTCAGTCAAGCGGAGGTGTGGGCAGATTCGTTCCGTGCCGACAAATTATCCCCCCACTGGGCGACCCCTGACCATGGGGCATTTCAATAACTCAATAGACTGACTTTAGGAGCGGGACAACCATGGAATTGAGCCAAGATATGCGAGATGAGTTGAAAGCGGAAAGTGCTGAACTTGTTGAGCGCCTTGCAAAAGTATGGATGGAGATGAACAAAGCGCTCGAGAACGGGCAGGCGCTCTCGCGTTCTGAAATTGATGAACTTTTTCGAATTCTCCATTCACTCAAAGGCCTCTCTGAAATTGCGGAACTTCCAAGGTTAGTTTCAGCACTCCATTTGATCGAAGACCGTTTGACTCAAGTCAGAGCTAGCCTCTCTGTCTTGGAGCTCAAGGATCTCGAAACACTTGCTGAAGTTCAATTGTTGCTAGAAAAGATTTTTATCGCACCCGCCGGAGTCAATGACGAATCTCTGCTTGCTGATTTAGAGTTTCAGGCTCAGGTTTTTTGCGCTGGATCCATCTTTGAAGAGTCGCAAGAAAAACATTCAGCTCATAAAGAACAAAAGGCATTTGCCACTTGCTTGTCATTAACATCAAGCGAACGAACGGCTTGGGAAAGTTATTCGAATCGAAGTGAGTTTATTTTTGGATTCACTTCAACGGCACCGCTTGAGGGAATTCGCGATCGGATTTTGTCGATTGGTGATATTCTCGTCGAGCGCACTCTGCCCAATTCTTTCCTAATGACCTTTGCGTCCGAACTTGACCATTCGTTGGTTGAGCAGATCGTAGAAGGTCCGGTTCGATTGCTGCAAAAGCAGATCGATTCATTAGCGTCCCTTGGTTCACCTTGGGAAAATTTATTAAATCCGTCTGAAAGTAGCGTGCAGGCTGAGGCGCTTGAAGGGCATCTTGTTGCTGCTCAGGAAGATGCACAGGTTGTTGTTGAGAATAATGAGTCACACGCTGATTTTTTTGAGGTTGCCGAATCAGTAAGTCTGTCCGACGCTGATCCCGAAATGGTCGCAGACTTTCTAAACAACGCCGACGAGTTGCTTGATAGCCTCACAAACTCACTCTTGAAGCTCGAAAAAAATCCTTCCGATTCGCGGCCCATAGAATCAATTTTCAGGGCAGCCCACACAATCAAGGGAACCGCTGGGATGTTGGGGTTTTCCAGTATTGAACATCTTTGTCATGCCCTGGAAAACACCTTCGATCGCATGCGTAAAGGCCAGCTGTCTGCCTCCTCCAAGTTAATTGATACTTTGCTTGCAGGCTGGGATAAAGTTCGTGAACTTTTTGAAATGCTTCGTTCTGGAAAAGTTCCCACACTCAATCTCACTCCCTATTTGCAGCAACTTTCTAACGCTGAAAAAGGTGTTGAGGCTGTCGGTTCCGATTTCTCGCATTCTATTCCACAAGCTTCTGAACAGGCGCAGATATCTCCAGAGTCAGGTTCAGAGTTACAGTCCAAGCCGCAGGCTCTTGAGCTGCAAAAAGCGGTTCCTGTAGCAGATAAAGAGATTTCACATCAGGCTGCATCAGGTAAAGGTGAAGCGAGCAAAGGCGATACTCAGGGAACGATTCGGGTTGATCTCAAGCGCCTCGACTGCCTGGTTAATCTCGTCGGAGAGCTGGTCATTGACCGAACACGTTTCGCACGCATCGAAGAGGCTTTGCGAACTCGGGCGGCAAACTCTGACCTGAGTCATGAGATGGCCGAAAGTGTTCTTCTCTTCGGACGACATATGAATGAAGTGCAAAATATTATCATGAAAGTTCGCATGATTCCTGTTGGAAATGTGTTTTATAAATTTTCACGGGTGGTGCGTGATCTGTCTCGTCAATGCGGTAAAGAAGTTGAATTGGTTATCGAAGGCGGTGAGACAGAGTTTGATAAGACTTTGGTTGAGGAAATCGGAGATCCGCTCGTTCATTTGATTCGCAACAGTATCGATCATGGCATTGAAACCCCCGAGCAGCGAGAGGCAGCAGGGAAATCTCGAAAAGGACAAATTCGACTTTCAGCAAGTCAACAAGGTAACACAATTTCAATTAGCGTTGAAGATGATGGAAAAGGTTTGGATATTGAGCGCATTCGTGCGAAGGCGATTAAGAATGGCCTAATTAGTGAGAGTGCTCAACTCAGTCATTCAGAAATATTTAATCTTATCTTTGAGCCTGGCTTCTCGACCGCGGAAAAAGTCACAAATATTTCCGGTCGCGGAGTTGGAATGGATGTTGTTAAGAAGAACATCCAAAAGTTGAAAGGGGTCGTTGATCTCGATTCCACTCCCGGTGTGGGAACAAAAACCATCATTAAACTTCCAATTACCTTAGCCATCGTCCCGAGCTTAATGGTTGAAGTGAGCGGCGAATGCTTTGGCATTCCGCTTGTGAATGTCATCGAAAGTATCCGTATATCGCCCGACGATATTCAGCGCATGGGGCAGTCGCAATTCGTAAAGCTGCGTGACCAGGTTGTGCCTTTGGTGCGCTTCTCAGAAGTTTTAGGACTATCTGAAATCGAATCAACGTTCTGGTACCGCTCGGCGAATCGATCATCAACCTTGAGCCGCCGCCGCGAACGGCTTGTTTTTGTGGTGGTCGGAATCGGACACGAAAGACTCGGACTTGTTGTGGACAGGCTCATAGGTCAACAAGAAATTGTCATCAAACCTCTCGGTCGTTTAATGAACAATCAGCCCGAATTGGCCGGGGGCTGTGTCCTTGGGGACGGGCGGGTTGCGCTTGTTCTTGATGTGGCACATGTCATTGGTGCCGATTCATCGCAAAGAGGTGGACATGCTCGCCGATCTGCGTAAGCAACTTGAAGCGCGTCTTGCCACCGGAGTTGAAGAAATTCCACCACCCATTCAACCGGGTCGACAGTTTTTGTCTTTTAAAGTGGCTCAACAGGAATTGCTTATCGCGGTTGATGATGTTCTTGAAATCGTCATGCCGCCTCCAATTGCATTTATTCCCAAAGCTCAACGTGAGCTTGAGGGAGTTATCGCTTTGCGTGGAGAAATTATGCCGGTTGTAAATCTCCGTCGGATGATGGGATTCACCGCAGGCAAGCTATCTCCGGCGACGCGGGTTCTAATTCTTCGTCCAGAAGACGACAACTTTGGTTTGATAGTCGATGAAATCACCGAATTTGTCTGGCTCGAAGATCAGGTGATTGATGTCCTTGCACCCGAATATTTAAACGAAGATTTTAAGGTGGTGTCCCATGTCGCCAAGTCGGCTGGAATAGTTCGACCCATATTGGACGTCGATAGAGTTTTGCAGACCGTTTTTGCTAGGGGAGAACGCAATGAACAATATGCATCCTGACCTTGGAGGAGAGATGGCATTTGCTCCAAAGATCATCGCTCTTATCATAGGGCTGCTTCTGTCTGGGCTTCTTGTCTCATGCGTTCCGCAAAACCGCTCAGCTATCAAAATTAAGGTGTTGAGCCTGAATCCAGATGAATACGTCGGCTCTAAGGTGCAAGTCAGCGGCAAAGTCTCCGGTGTTGGTCCAGGTGAGTCATACTTTCTCGTCGAAGATGACACTGGGCGAATCTTGGTCGGAACTGAACAAATTTCACGCAAGGTGGGATGCCCAAGCCAATCCAACATTGAGCTCCTTGGAACTCTTCGGCGGCTCAAAAGTGTACCTCAGCCTTACTTCTCGATGGAGAGTCTGATAAGCTGCAAGCCTTGAACACCTAACGCAAGGCAGGAAGATGATCCGTTCGATCTTAGCGCTGGCACTTGTGTGGATTGCCGGCTGTCACCATTTCAATCTGTTGCGCAAACAAACTCTGACCTTGGATGCTCCCAAGGCGATGGAGTTGGTCGTTTATCGGCAGGTTGGTAAGGCTGGTCAGCGGGTCATGAGTCCTGTGAGCCTCATCCGTGGTGGTCAATCCATTGAACTCGAGCCGGGTGACTACCTGATCGCCAATGAATGCTCTGGGTATGAATTCAAACAGACGCGCGACAAGCCCACCAAGATTCCTGTTCGTCGATTGACGTTGATTCTCCATGGAGAGCGCGGAATTGCTTCGGTCGAACAAAATAAGCAGATGGATAGCAATGCTGAAACCTCTGCACAGCAAGTGGCAGCAGAATCCCCTTCGGCAACTGCGAATGACGTAAATTCCAAAAAAGCAGTCAGTGAGAACAAAGAGGAGACTCAACCAGACTCTCCACAGCCTTCGAGTTCCGCTGCACGTCCTGCAACAGAAGCACAAAGTGTGGTCAACACAATGTGCTTCGATCCGCTCGATGGACAACGCAATGAGTGGAATAAGCGGCGAGACTTCGAAATACTTCCCGGGACCACTGAAATCCGGATCGGTGGGCGAGTTGTGAAATTTGAAAACCACGGTGAAACGAGTGAGCCCATCGCGCTCGACCTTTACCCAGTGAGTATCGTTTCAGCTTTTCAAGATATTCAATCTCGCTTTTATCTCACTGCTGAAGAGAAAGATACCAAGTACGAAAACTTTGTTGTCTCGCTTTCTGCAAATAGTGGGACGTGGTTGTTGCCTGGTAATTATTCTCTTGAAGTGAATGGCACACGCCGGAAACTGACGGTTGAAAAAGGAGCACTCACTGAGATTTCTGTCGGGGTTTTGCGGATTGACCTGCCCAAAAACTTTCCGCTCGAAGATCGTCTTAAATCCGGTGGGCAGCCTGTGTTCGTGTATCTTGACACTGGTGCTTTATTAAACCTGGATACCGACTATCTCGTCTTTCCCGGTGCCTACAAAGTGAGTATCGAAGGCTCAGAAGTGCAAGACGCATTTCAAGTCGAATCCGGCGAAAAAACTGTGGTGAAGACTTTCGCTGCAAGAGTGGATGTCCCTGCGTGTCCTGAGAGTCTTAAAAGTTGCAAGTCACCTCCGCGCATTACCATTCACCGAGAACAGAAACCTTATGCACTTATGACCGTTGAACCGAAACTTCCTTTTCTTTTGCTTGAGGGTGCCTACGAGTACGGAGTGGAAGGATTGCGCGGGATTAAAAAGAGTCTCCAGCGGCGAGCTGAACATCTTGCCGGAGAGTCTCTCGCGCGTGTTCGATTCAAATGGGATGTCCGTCAGGCGCAAGGGCGCTATCGAACGGATCTCGTTCGCATCGAAAGCCGTGGTTCAAATGTTTATGGCCGTTCACTTGATCTGCTCTTCCACAAACCCGACGAAGTGTACGTTCCTGCAGGCAACTACGATGTCACTTATTTTATCGGTGATCCTGTTCTTGAGCGCAGTAAATCGCGGCAAGTTTTGCATTTAGAGCCCGGTCAAACCCGTGAAGTTGTGATCCCACTTTTCATGGAAAAGGTGTCACGATCTGATGATTCGCAGACCTCCGCAAATCGTGGAGCGGTGGGCGTTGAAAATACTCTTCCCCGACCAGGCACGTCAAAGCAGAACGATTCCGAATCCTCGCCAGAGAAGTCATCTGCGACGCTGCCGCGTAGCCTGACCCCATTGCGGCGCTAAGTGATTTTATTTTTCTGCACCGCTCTTCCCTTTGGGAGAGGAATTCGAGGAAGACTTGCTGCCGCTCGTGCATGAGACGTAGCGATCAATGACGTTGTCCAGACTTTGCTTCAAATCAGTTGATTTAACTTGAATATAGTCATCACGCACGCTGTCAGATTGTGGCACTTTCAGAAGCGCGTTCCAGTAATCGGTGAACGCTGCAAATTCCTCTTTACCCCAATTGAAGTCTGAACTGTTGAAGAGCTTTTGGAGTGACGTCTTCGCTGCGGAATTCTGATTTTCATCATTCGGATTTGCAGCATACACCGACATCAACACCACGCGGGTGTCTTTGCCAAGTGAGGCGCGCGCCGCGGCAATTTCACTTGGCTTACGGTCTGTCGGAAGACCGTCGGTCACAAGAATCATCAAGCCTGCTCGTGTCTCACCCTGCTTCTTGTTTTTCTCCGAACTCAGGAGCTCATAGGCAGCCTCAAAAGCTGTCTTGTATGGAGTCATGCCTCGCGAGTAGTGTGTAAAATCGAGTGTGCTCCACAGTTTTTGATTGAAAGTTGTTGACTCTGAGATTTTCGAAACGTCTGTCATCGCATTCGGTAGACCCGTTTCAGGTCCGTTGTGATAAACCGCCTTATACATGAGGTTTTCATCATAAGCCTGACTTTGCGAGAGGTTGGCAGGTGCATAAGGGAAGTGTGCGATTCCAACATCAATGCCTGCGAAGTTTGCGTTCTTTGCACGCGCCGCTAACCCACTTTTTTGCAATTTTGCGACGGCTTTGAACACGGCGAGTTGTCTGTCTGTGTAGCCCGTCGCAGTGTTTAATGCTTTGATTTCGTCATCAAGAAGATTCTTGTCGTCGCTAAAACTCTTAAGCACATCCGTTCCAGAATAGTTCGGCCCTTTTTCGACATTTCCTGGCGAAGCTCCATTGGAGCCTGTGTTGTCGACGATGATTGCAACCCGGAGCGGTCGAAAATCATCGGGGCATGCAGGCATCTCCGGCGCAAGAACTTTAGCACCGAGAACGGGCTGGGGGTTGTTCGTTGAAGTGTAATTCGATCCGATTTGGCTGCTGCAAGCGCTGTTTGTTAAACCCAGCGCTAAAGAACCCAGACAGAGCACACCGCAAGACGAGCTGGAACGAGGTGAACTGCGCTTCATGGAGGAATCTCCCGCAAACATTCCTCCTATATCGGAAGGCCGGCTTAAGTTCTTAAGGAACAAGTTCGGTAAAGCCAAAGCCTTCAACAGGTTGAGAAGTCTTTTTGGCTGTCGTTTGCATCTCGCTCCAGCGCGCTTTTGTACCACCTTCCCAGTACACCCGGCCCAGGCCACCCGAAGCCGAGCTCATCTCTTGATCAGCAAACCAGGCGTTGGTTGTCACTTGCTCAAGCCTTTGGCTGGTAGGATTTTTGAATTGCAAGACAAACTCCTGCGGGTAACAGCGTGATTGTGCCAAACAGGCTGGGCTTCTCGGAAACACTTTGACCTGTTCCAGTGTGTTCTTTGTGCCGGTCTTTTGATCCCAAATTTCGCCACGCGCGTCGGCGAAAGAGCCAGACTTTGAGATCTGATAAATCATTAAGGCTTTCTCATTGCTGAAAGATAATCCAAACCATCGCCAGCCAACGTCCATGACTTTCTTGACGTGAATTTCATGATCGAACCAAAGTTGTCCGCACACCGTTTCACTCGTTTGCTTGCCATCGGATGTCGTAGAAATTCTTAAACCGCGCGCGAATACGAATGGGAATGTATAATAGAAGTTAGATGTGTCGGCTGTCTTTTGGATAAGACCGTTGTTGCCGTGCAACCATATTTTATCTTTCGGGATGTCCAGCTGAAGAAGATATTCCGTTCCCTTAATATCAAAACGAAGATCCCAACGGAGTTGATCTTGGGATATTCCCAGCTGCGTCAATCGCCAATTCCCAAGTGCAAGATTGAGTGATTTTTCGGTGACTGTTGCAAGTGGATGTGTGGATGTTGATTCATTTAATGCAACAGCCCTTTCAGAGCTCTGGTGCTGCTTTTTTTCGATTTGAGCCTCAGCAGCATGCGCCAAAAGCCCTCTGAGAGCGGTACTTGTTTTTCTAGAGTCATTGGCAAAGAAAAAAGTCGATTGAATGGCATAATGAGGCTGGGTGCTGAAACGCTCACGAACATCGCTCATTTCTTTGCACGAATGTTGATCTTGTTGCGACCAAAGATGGCCAGTGAGGTACCACCACTCAAGTGGCGTGGGAGAGTTGGCTCCGTGTTGCTGAGCGGTTGCGATATTCTTTACGATTGGCATTGGATAGTCAGAAGGTATTGGCATTTGTGCTTTCCTATTCGCGTGTCAGTGAGCGGATGTTCAAATGCTCGCGCAGGCTTGTTGCCTGCAAAAAGCCACTCACGCCGCCACTCAAGGTGGCAACCGCAATAATTAAAATTGGTAAGTGCCATGGAATTGCAAGCTGTAATGAATATCCAAAAGAATGATAGTTAACGACATAGACTAAAATTGCCGAAAGAGCCCATCCTCCACAAACAGAAACAAGTGACGCAATAAATGCCATAAGAGATGACCAAATGGCAAAGCGAGCAATCAGCGGTTTGCCACCAATTCCTAAAGCCCACTGAGTACTCCATTCTTTATTCCGGAGCATGATCTGCAAATTTAAGCCGCTTACGGTTGCGATAATCGCAATCACGCCACAGAGAACATAAAGCGCATCGGTAACGCGGAAGGTGTTATCAAAAGTCTCAAGAATGCGTGCCTTCAGCTGTCTCAATGTTTCTAAGGCAAGAGTTCCTTCTGATTTTTTAACGAGTTCTCGCAAGTCTCGAATGAGGTGTCCTGACTCGGGCGAGAGAGGTTCGCGAAGATAGACGTTACTAAAGCTCGCGCTTGGTTTCGTCTTTAAAATCCGTTTGAGAACCTTTTCGTCGCTCAGAATCACTCCTTGATCGCTACCAAAATCTTGATAAACAGCAACGCTCTCAAAACAGATTTTCTGGCTTTTTATGATTGGACATATCGTTTTATGTAGGTCCGTTGGCAGTGAAAAGTGAACAAGAATCGGTTCGGAGATATAGGCCGGACAGGGTGATTCTTCGCTCCCGGTGCAGCGCTCGGTCTCATTTTCAATCAACGCAGCAAGTTTTTGTTGACCCGCTGAATCAATGTTTTTAGGCAATAAAAGTCGCATTGGTGAAACTTTTTTCTGCTCGGAAAAGCGAGCAGCGGCAAACAAAATTGGCTTTGAATTTGTTTGACTCTCACTTTGAAGATTTGCCTGCAAAATCGTCAAGGCATCCACTGCAATCGCCTCTTTTCCCCGAGCCTCTGCCAAGCGATTTACGACTTCATCGGGAAGCGCAACTCCATTTCCACCCACACTGCGGATCCAAATATCTGCCCTCAGCGTGCTGTTCGCCCAATCTGCAAGGGTTTCGCGAAAGCTCTCGGCCATGCCCTTGACTCCAAACGTCAGAGTAAAGGTGAGCGTTAGCACCTGCACGACGACCGCCGCTTGTGGTGGAAGAAAAACCCGCAATTGAGTTGTCCAGCGGTGAGGGAAAGAATGAAGCTGAATTTTCTCGTATAAAAAACGACAAAATATTTGCGCCGACAAAGCTGAAAAAATTAACACGCCTAAACATGAGATGAGGGCCGTTATTGGAATGCGATAAACCACCCAAGTCACTTTCAGGCAGATCACGGTTATCGCAACTACCAAAATTGATAACAAAAGACTCTGACGGTTTGTCAGCCCCGAGTCATGGGCTTCAAAACTTCCATCTCTGATGAGTTGGGAAACGGGAAGACGGCGGAGCTTGAAAATCGGCTGAAGGGCTCCCAAAAAGCAGGCAGAAAAACCCAGAAAGAAGCCATAGCCAAGATCCATTGGTTGCCAATGCAAGTGCCCAGAATCGACAAGCGAATCGTAGAGATTTTTTACGGTGGCCGAGGTCACTCCAGACAAAAAGACGCCGGCAACAAGACCAAGGAGTGTCCCTATCGCGCTGGCGACAAGTCCCAAGAAGCCTGCAAGAGAGAGCAGGACGCGAATTTGCTTTGCACCTGAAATTCCCAGCGCCGAAAGAGTGGCAATACTTTTTGCCTGTCGCGCAACTAAAAGTGAGAACACGTGCTGCACCATTGCAAACCCAATAAACAAGGCAATAAAGCCCATGAGCTGCAGGTTGGTGCGAAAACTTGCAGTCACATTTTCGAGTCTCGAAAGCCTTTGACTGGCTGTGTCGAACTCAAGCCCAGGAATGAATGAGGCGAGAGATCTTAAGTGAAAATAAAATTGTCTGTCTTTATCCGTGGCAGTGGGAAAAAGTCCGGTAAGAGCAGCCTCTGATACTGCAGCTTCAATGACTGAGTCATTACCACTCGCAGGATGAGCGATGAGCAGCTTACAGTTCTGAGTCAGTAGAGACGAATCTTCTCGAAACTCAATGACGGTTGGAATGTTTTTTCCTGCGATTTTGCTCCATCGCACATTCTCTAATGTGTCCTTGCAATTTTTATGAGCCAGGAGCTGCAGTTGCAGCGATTGATTGGCCAAGGTTTGCGACGATACTACAAAGCTCGAAGGTCCACTTCTGAGGAAAAGAAGCTGAACAGGCCTGAGACGCGTTGTTGGATCTGCACTTTCACCGAGTTGAGAGTCAATTGTATTAAATATCAAGGCGCCGCGTTGAAAGGCGATTTCGCGAAGAAAACTTTTTGCTTCCGTTGAACTTGCGAGCAGGGGTTCCGACCACTCGTTCGAGTTCCAGGCTTTCAGTTGAGTTTCAAGAGAACGAACAGCGCTTTGCGTTCCCAGACGAATTCCCAAAGCAAGAGCAACTCCAAGTGACACGGTCAAAACAGCAATAATAAAAAGCCGCCGCTGATTCCATAAAACCCTTGTGAAGAGAGCCTTCCACAACAACGCTTTCATGATTGTAGTTTGCCATCACGCAATCGCACGATGCGTTGAGCTCTGTTTGCGGCCAGCTCGTCATGGGTGACCAGTAAAAGTGTAAATCCTAGCTCTCTCTGCTTGCGGAACAAAACATCAAGAACTTGTTCTCCAGACACACTGTCCAAATTCCCTGTGGGTTCATCGGCAAGAACAACTTTTGGATTCGACATAAGCGCGCGCGCTAATGCGACTCGGGCCTGCATTCCACCGCTGAGTTGCGCCGGCATCTTGTTTTGCGCCTCTTCTAGACCAAGTTCCGAGAGCAGTGCGCGCGCTTCATTAATAATATCTTTCATGGGTTTTTCTGCCTGCTCGATGGCAACGAGGCAGCAGTTTTCCAATGCAGTCAAAGTTGGCAGGAGATGGAAAAACTGAAAGACGTAAGCAATCGCCGAGAGGCGAAATTTCTCCCGCTGTGCTGCTGTCAAGAGAGTGAGATTCTTGCCTCCAAGCAGAATCTGTCCATCGCTGGGTTCTTCAAGACCAGCAATGAGATTCAGCAGAGTGCTCTTTCCACTTCCACTCGGGCCCATGAATGCAACCGATTCCGAGGGTCGAATTGCAAGAGAAATTCCATCAATAACGGTCTGATTCAATGCTCCATCAACTGTGAAAAAAAATTTCTTCAGATTTTGCAGTTCAATCGATATCATTAAAAGATCAGCTCCACGCCAACAGTCTTTGGAAGCGCCGCTGCAGGCACACTCTCTGTATAATTCATCGAAAGCTTGACCCAGGTTGGCTTGTCAACCCAAGGTAGTTGCCAGTCGGGAAGGAGAGTGCTGTCAAAATTTTTCTCGTAGCTTCCGCGGCGTAAATTGTCGAATTGAGCGTCGAATTGCAAGGTTCGCAGACCAGCTGAGAGTTCTTGAAAGCCCACCTGGTCACTTGCGACCGCAGCAAGGGCTGTCAGTTTGACGAGTGCGCGGCCCGACCTTTCACGCGATTGTTGTTGACAATCTGCTGTAAGTTGCCCGGAATAGACGATCGACTTTTTCGAGCCCACTGTCGTCGAACTTTCTTCGGGCAACAGGACAACAGCGCAAACCGCAGCGCTTTGCGAACTTCCTTGTGGAGTCAAGGCTCCACAGGAGGATAAGAAGAGAAATGAACCAGCACAAACAACTGTGCTAAGGTTTGAATTAAGCCTTCTGTGTAAACTCAAAATGCTCTCCTGCAGCAGAGATGCTGACTTGAATTGTCTGTCCTTCCGCGAATTTTCCTTCGAGAATTGCGAGGCTCAAAGGAACTTCAACAAGTTCTTGCAGAGCGCGGCGCAGTGGCCGTGCGCCAAACTGAGGATCCCAGCCAGCCTTTGCCAGACCCGCAATCACCCGGTCATCATATTTTAGAGTCAACTCTTGCGATTTGAGTCTGCGCTCAAGGGCTTTGAGTTGAATACGAACGATGTCTTGAATCACATTTTCATTCAAGGCGTGGTAAACAACCACCTCATCAATTCGATTGATAAGCTCAGGGCGCAGATATTTAAGCAGTTCGCTCATCAGTAGCTTTTTCAGGCTGTCGTAGGGCATCTGCGAACCCTGCTGGAGAATCTCGAGAGCGCCAATATTGCTCGTCATGATCACGACACAATTTTGGAAATTCACCGTCCGACCATGACTGTCGGTCAATCGCCCGTCGTCGAGCATTTGCAGCAAAACATTGAGCACTTTGGGATGCGCTTTTTCAATCTCATCGAACAGGACAACGGAGTAGGGCTTTCTCCGCACAGCTTCGGTTAACTGGCCTCCTTCTTCGAAGCCAACATAGCCCGGGGGAGCGCCAATCAGTCGAGCCACGGTATGCTCTTCCATAAATTCAGACATGTCCATGCGGATCATTGATTTCTCTGAATCAAATAGATTTCTCGCGAGAGCCTTTGCGGTCTCGGTTTTGCCAACGCCCGTCGGACCAAGAAAAAGAAAAGAACCCATGGGTCGGTTTGGATCCTTTAGTCCACTGCGGGACAATCGGATAGCGTTCGCGACAGCGCGCAATGCATGATCCTGACCCACGACACTTTGGCGCAACTCATCTTCAATCTTGAGAAGTCGTTCACGTTCCGCAGAGAATAACTTGCTGACTGGAATGCCCGTCCAATGGCTCACGACCGAAGCGATGTCGTCACTGTCAACCTCTTCCTTTAACACAACGTTCGCTTCATCGTTGCCATTGTCTTCAATCTGTCGTTTTTCAATGATGTTCTTGCCACTCATATGAGCAGTGGTTGTTGCGGCCGATGAGCCCGTCAATTCTTGCAACTTCTTTTCAAGAGCAGGAAGCTCGCCGAACTTTATTTCCGATGCCTTTGCGTATTCAGCGCGGCGCTCAAGTTGATCCATTTCAAGGCGACGTTGCTCAATTTGTTTTTTAAGCACGTTGACCTGACTCACGTTGTTCTTGGCCGCATTCCAGCGAGCGCGCATGCGGTTGGCTTGTTCTTCCAATTCTGCAATCTGCTTTTCAATCACCTCGCGCTGAGCAACGGCCTGTTTATCGGTTTCTTTAACCAACGCCGCCCGCTCAATCTTCAGTTGCGAAATTTTCCTCTCCGTTGCATCCACAGCTTCGGGAACACTGTCGAGCTGAATCTTTAAACGACTCGCAGCCTCATCAATCAAGTCGATCGCTTTGTCGGGCAGAAACCGGTCTTGGATGTAGCGGTCCGAGAGAGTCGCTGCCGAGACAAGTGCGTTGTCGCGAATGCGCACGCCGTGGTGAATCTCATAGCGTTCCTTGAGTCCTCGCAAAATCGTCACCGTGTCTTCCACGGAAGGCGGGGCGACAATAACGGGTTGAAAACGTCTCTCGAGCGCAGGATCTTTTTCAATGAGTCGATATTCATCCAGGGTTGTCGCGCCGATGCAGCGAAGCTCTCCGCGCGCCAGTGCGGGCTTGAGCATGTTGCCTGCATCCATTGCTCCTTCCGCGCCACCTGCTTTCACAATGGTATGAATTTCGTCAATGAATAGAATAATTTTTCCAGCAGATTCCTGAACTGTTTTCAAAACAGCCTTAAGTCGTTCTTCGAATTCACCACGAAACTTTGCACCGGCAATGAGTGCAGCAATGTCGAGTGCAACAAGAGTTCTGTTTTTTAGGGTTTCGGGAACGTCTCCGCGAACAATGCGTTGCGCAAGGCCTTCTGCAATCGCAGTTTTTCCAACTCCAGGTTCACCAATCAAAACGGGGTTGTTCTTCGTTCGGCGTGAAAGAATCTGGATAACTCGTCTCACTTCCTGATCTCGACCAATCACCGGATCAAGCTTATTTTCGTGCGCAAGTTTTGTGAGTTCTCTCCCGTATTTTTCTAATACGCCTAATTTTGCTTCAGGATTTGTATCAGTCACGCGATTGTTGCCTCTAATCTTGCTGGTTGCTTTCTTTAGAGTCTCGCTGTCCAAATTTTGCTTTTGAAATGCTTTTGCAACGGAAACTTGCTTGCATTTTGGCGCAGCCAAAACGAAATGCTCAACAGAAAGATAGTCGTCTTTCAGTTCACGCCTGGCTTTTTCAGCTTCGTCGAGAAATTGATTGAAGAATGTCCCAACAGTTGGTTCGGTTTGTCCTGCGGTGACTTTTGGCAGAGCTTCAACGGCGGCTTTGAGATCAGTTTGGATTGAATTTTTAACCGGCGCAGTGTCTCGAAAGAGCAGTGCAATAAATTCTTCGTTCAGCTCGAAAGCAGTGAGAAGGAAGTGTGCGGGCGTGAGTTCTGGATTTTGTTTGTCACGAGCAAATGACACCGACTGTGCAAGAACCTGTTGCGAGCGTTCGGTGAGATTTTGCATGATGAGTCTCCCTCCGGAAATGAATCGGACAAGCTCTCCTGTTCCTTCAATCTGGATCCGTTCCGAAGGCTGTCAAGGGGTGCTTCTGCTCGTCGCTTGGTCTGTGAAAGTGAAGCATGAGAGGGTGACAATAACAAGCGAATTGGGGTACTGTTCCCGGACCCTTGCGGAGCTTTTGCCGGAATGTTTGCACGAACCTTTCTCACCTTTCGCATCGCGTTGCAGTTCATGCGGCGAAAGAATTCTAAATTGCCGTCCTTCTCAGCGGCAGTGTCGGTTATTGGTGTGGCACTTGGTGTTGCTGCCTTTTTAGTTGTCGTTACGGTCTTCAATTCGTTCGAAAATGAACTCAAAAGTATTCTTTTGGCGGCCAACCCGAACGTCGTTGTCTATTCCATTCCCAAGGGAATTCCTGAAGCAAGAGATGTTGCTTTGCGGCTGCGCGAAAGTCATTCACAGTGGATTGAGAGGGCAACTCTATTCCAATACTCCGAAGCCCTGTTAAGTTTTGGGCCCCAGACGGCCACGGCAGTGATTCGTGGAATTGAAGGAGCTGACTCTTCAAGCGCACCCGATTTGAAGCGATTCGTGCAGCCTGTGCAAGCGTTGTCTGCTTTGGGAACACCAGGTTTGCAACCTGAAGATGAATCCGTCGGCTCAGATGTTGAGCAACCCTCCACACCTGATCCTATTGCTCAAGCAAACGAAGCTCGTCCGCTTCCTCCCATTGTTGTTGGGAAAGGATTATTGCTCAGATTAAATGCTAAAGTGGGCGATGTTGTGACGCTGATAACGAGTTCGAACCAACCCGAGAATCGTTCGAGTTCCCGCTATCAAGAGTTTAAAATCGTCGGGGTGATGTCTGTCGGTCTTGCGCAATACGACGATCGCATTGCTTTTTTGAATTTCGCGGACGGGGTAACACTGTTTGGAATTCCTGGCTGGGCCACGGGCCTGGAAATTAGGGTCAGGGAGCCTTCGCAGGCCTTGCCGTTGGCGCAATCGCTGCGCCGTTCGATGCCCTACACAGTCCAGGCCTGGCAGGAAATCGATCGAAGCTTATTTCAACAGATCGACCGCGACGGTCTGGCCATTAAGCTGATCGTGTTGATTATTGCCTTGGTTGCTGCTTTTAACATCATCGTGACGCTGAGCCTGAGTGTACTTGACCGGTCGAAACAAATCTCTGTTTTGCGCAGCACTGGGGCAACCCGCGCCTTTATCGTAAAGATTTTCGTCGCTCAGGGCGTGACTCTCGGCTTACTGGGGTCTATTGTCGGCGTTGCTCTAGGCCTCGTTGTTCTGCGCGTCTTTTCGGGATTTGATATCGGCGACCTAAAAGCCTTTTATTTCCTCGAGAAAATTCCCGTTGAATACGATTTCCCTTTGGTTTTCATCGCTATCGCGGTGGCCTTGGGCTTGAGTTTTTTGAGCGCGCTCTATCCTGCGTATCGTGCGACACGGGTTTCACCGTTGCATGGTCTTCGTCCAGGTGGATGGGTGCAGTGATCCAACGGATTACAGTCTGAGGGGAAGGAACTAGAAAGTCATGAGTCTCAACGGATTTGCAAGCGCAGAATCCACAATGCGTAGCAGCAGCCCACGCCAGGGCGTGTTTCACGAGCGACGCCGTGCGCTTTATGAAAATGGACCTCTTGTGAGCTTAATTGGATTTGGATCTTACCGTATTGGACTCTCGCCTGGGTTGGGCCACCCCCATTGTCGTGAGGCTCTCGAGTATGCCCTTCGCCGTGGGGTGAACTTGCTCGACACCAGCGCGAACTATGGAAATGGTCAAAGCGAGCTACTCATTGGCCAGACGCTCGCGAAGCTCGTCACTGAAGGTCATCTGACCCGCGATGCGGTTGTTCTCGTTTCCAAAGCGGGGTACGCACAAGGTAACACTTTGGAGCTTGTGCAGCAGCGCGAGCGAGATGGGCAGGCTTTTGAATCCGTATTCAAGTTTGGTTCTGATCTTTGGTATTCTTTGGATCCCGAGTTTATCCTTGATCAGCTCTCCAGAACTCGTGCACGACTGGGCATTGAGTGTCTCGATGTCTTATTAATTCATAATCCAGAATACATGCTGAAAGCCTACGAGCATAACAATATTCCCGTGGATCAGGCTCGTTCAGAATTCTATAATCAGCTTGAAAAATGCTTTGCTGCACTCGAGCAAGCAGTGGCCGCTGGACACATCCGTGCTTATGGGGTGAGTTCCAATACCCTCGGTGCGACAACCGACGATCCCACCTCTGTTTCGCTGCAAAGATTACTAGACACCGCCAAGCGAGTGAGTGCCCAAAATTCATTTAAAGTGGTGCAGTGTCCGCTCAACTGGATCGAAGTGAATCCAATTGCTGTCGAATCAGCTGACGACCAAGACAACACGCTCACACTCGCTCGCAATAATGGAATCGGTGTTCTTGTCAATCGCCCCTTTAATGCAATGCATGAAGGCGGACTCATTCGTTTGACGCGGCCAACCGTTGATGCAGACCAAGTTGTCGATGAAGAACAGCGCAAGGGCCTGCAGAATTGGTCGCGCTTATCAAACGATCTTGAACGCATGGCACGGGAATATATTTCCACACCGGGCTATGAAGAGGCGCCACTCTCGCAGCTCGTTTTGTCGACTCTCATGTGGCAGCCTGGCCTGAGTTCTGTGCTGTGCGGAATGCGGCGAAAAAATTATGTTGTCGATGCTGAACAGGCTGCAGCATTGCCAATGCTGGTCAATGCAGATCAAGTCATTGCGCAAATTTATCAGGACCTCGAATTTCATAAAGCCGAAAATTGATATAATAGATTGTATTTTGAATTTATGAGCAGGGAGTTTTTTGGCATGGGAATTACAGCTCAATTTCTTAAGTTTGCGCTGATGGGTGCGGAGTGGGTCATGATTCTCTTGGTCGCCTGCAGCATTTTGAGTTTCACAGTGATTATCGAGCGCGCGTTTTTCTTCTTCAAAATGCGTGGTGACTTCGGTTTATTTGCAAAAGAGCTCACCGAGCGATTAAATTCTGGTGATTCTCTAGAAAAAACAGCGGCTTGGTGTGCCGGAAATCAAATGTTGGAAGCGAATGTTGCAGCAGTGGGTTTGGAGCGCGGCAAAGATGGTCACAAAGCGATGGAAAACTCAATGAATGCGACAATTATCGCTTCGAGAACTAAGCTAGACAAAGGTTTAACTCTGCTTGGCACATTGGGAAGCAACACTCCATTCATTGGTTTGTTTGGTACGGTCATTGGAATCATTCAGGCCTTTCATGCACTCTCAAATAATAATGCATCTGGACCAGAAGTTGTCATGGCTTCAATTTCGGAAGCACTCGTTGCGACCGCTGTTGGTTTGATGGTTGCAATTCCCGCTGTGATAGCCTTCAATGTCTTGTCGCGTACCGTCAAAACGAAAATGGCAAATAGCGAAACCATTGCGCGCATCGTACTGAGTTATAACGTTGCCGACAAAGTGTAAGACGATATGCTCTGCGTCGAGTAGGGGAATGCTATGGCAGGCGGATTAAATCTTGATGATGATGATCTCATCTCGCAAATAAATGTGACACCCTTTGTTGATATCGTTTTGGTTCTGCTTGTGATTTTTATGGTCACAGCTGGATTTATTGTTAACAAGGGTCTAAAAATTCAGCTCCCTCAGGCCGCAACGGCGGAAAAGCTGAGTCTTCAGCGAACATTTAATATCCTCGTCGCAACCAATGGAACCTTGTATCTCGATGGCAAAGAATCATCGGTTGAAAATCTCAAATCAACAGCTGCAGCCGCCAAGTCCAAAGGTGAAAAGGTCGTTGCAATGATCAGCGCCGACAAAGGAGTTGTTTACAGCTTTGTCGTGGGTGTCATGGATGCTCTGCGGCAAGTTGGAATCTCGGATTTTGCCTTTCAACTCGAGGTTCTTCCTGTAAACCCCCCGGCCCCGCTCGAGAGTCAGCCCCAGTCTCAATCGACCCAACCTTCTCCCGCCCCTTAATTTTGCCGTTCAACCCAAAAGCAGTCGACAATCGGTATCTTCCGATTATGTTCTCGACTGAGCGGACAATGGGATGGCAGGACTGCTTCTTTTTTTGAAGTTGACAGCCGATAACACCCACCGTCCGAAAGGGGGAGGCTTTATGTCATCGAATAGACACAAAACCGAGACCGCAAGTTCTCAGGCCGGAGAGCAAAACCGGGTTTGCGACGCGCTGTGGAAGCGTCCGATTCGCGGTGCTCCGGGCGTATCGCAGGTCTCTCAATTCAACCAAGGCCCCGCGCCCCGCCAGCAAGGTCACGCGATTGTCGGTCTCGAAATGGAGATGTTTGCATACGATGCGCGGAATTTCGTACCGCTCGGACTCCCTGGTTCGGTTTTTCACCCAAGCGAGTTGCTCAAGCGAATTTCAGATCATGTTCAAGGCTCCAAACTCAAAGTCGATCCAGCCACCGGTGTTGTCGTTGGTCTCTCGATGCCATCGGGAGCCAATTTCAGTTTGGAACCCGGCGGGCAGGTTGAATTTTCCTCAGCCCCACGTCACGACACGGTGTCCCTCGTAGAAGATGTTGTTTTTGGCTTGAATGTACTTGAGGAGGCTGCGGGTGACGAGGTTCTTTTTCTGAGTCACGGAACGAATCCGATTGCGCCAGCAGCAATGCCTCTGCTTGTTCCCAAAGAACGTTATCAAATTCTTCGGCGCTATTTTTTGAGTGAGCAAGGCGGACGCGGTGTTGACATGATGCAGCACACGGCGACTGTTCAACCGAATATAGATATCCCTGGGGACGACTCTGATTGGGAAGATGCAGTTCGCATCACGTTTGCACTGACCCCCGCAGTGCAATTTCTCACGCGCAATTCTCATTATTTTCAAGGCAAACGCTCACAGTTTCCTTCCGAGCGGCAGCAAATCTGGAAGAGTACTGATCACTCACGTTCGGGAATTCCCGAGGGGATTGTCTCAGCCGCAGATGTTTCGTGTCACTACGCAAATTGGGCGAGACAAGCAAATGTGTTTCTCGTCCGTGGTTTGCCTCTCGACGAGCAGCCACTCTTTGCAGAACTCACGTTTGAAGATTATTTACGCAAGGGCTACAAAGGCATAATGCCCACATTGCAAGACTGGGAACTCCATCTAGCAACTCTTTTTCCAGAACTACGTCTGCGTGGCTTCCTTGAAATTCGAAATCTCGATGCGCAATCATTCGAGCACTTGTTGGCTGGTGTCATGCTCTGGAAGGGGTTGTTAATCGACTCTTCGACCCGAGCACACGCTTGGAAATTGCTTAAATCGGATCAGTTTAAACCGTCTTCCGATCTGAGTCTTCAGCGCGAGCTCTTGACACTTGCAACCGAAACGTTACGTCGGATGGGTGACGTACTTGGAGTTGCTGCTCTTGAAGCTGCGGCGTTGCATTGGTTAATTTCTGCACCGTCTGAGAAATTGCCTGTCGACGCTCTTACGTACGTAAAGACTCACGCAACGATGAATCCCTCATCCCAATTTGTCGCCTCTCTGAAAAAAGCTGGCTTGAGGTGGGACAACTCTCAGGGGCATCCTGGGTGGGGTGGGTCGAAAAGGTAACCCCCGAGAGTTTGGTAGGACAGCTTGGCGTGACCATCCCTGTAAGCTCCTGACCTCTAGAGAAAGGAATCTTTCAGGGGTTGGCGTATGGAAGAGCCACCCTGACGAGCGCATTCGTCTCGTCAGAAGAGTTCCATTTCGGGAACACTTCAAGCGTTCCTAAGCACCTCTCGTGCCAGGTCTGACTTCCCTATTTCATTCGTTTTTTTTCTTTTTCGAGTGTCAAGGAATTTGACGATTGTCGTGTGCCAAAGTGGAGGAATCATTCAGGTATACAATCAGTCGTTCAAGAAGGCTTTCAAAGAAGCGAGTTCCCAAAAAAGTCTGTGAAGTGGCAATGTCTCGCACGGTATCCAGCTCAAGAATTTTAAAGCTTGCAAGAGGTTTTGGCATACGCACGAAAACGACTCGGCTCGAGACCTCACCACTCCACTGTCTCTGGATGGGGCGAGCTTCAGTGGCAGACGACAATATCAAGGTGTCGTCTTCACCAGGCTCCAACAAAAGTCCTCGGCGACCGGGGATTCTCAAGTAAAGATATGGGCTCGTCCCAAGAACGCCATACTCATCTTCAAGCAGAACCTCTCCCGCAAGGGCTTTCACACCTTCAAGGGGATTGTGATTCTTGAACTCGTCTAGCTTAGAGATGTCTTTGAGAAATGCTTCGAACTGAATTTTCAAATCAGCAACGATTTTTTCACCTGCACTCACCTCACGAGGTTTCTGTGCAAGCAGGAGTTCACTCTTCGCCTTTAAGAGTTTCATCAAATCCATACGAGCGACGGTCCTGTCCTAAACTATCAAGGAGTGTTTTGTGAGGCCTGAACAGCGTTCTTGGAACCTCAACAAACAACACATTTGTCCGTGCCGAGTTGCCAATCAATTCATAAAGAACTGTTTCATGGTAACAGACTTTACGTCCCTTGAATTCTTTCCTCGCGAGCAGCCAAAAATGCTCGTCAAAAAGCTGACCAGGCTGAACTATCCTGCCCGAACGAGGGTTCTGAGTGTGGCTTCGCTGGTGCGTTCTCAATTCAAAGAAAACAAGGACAGGGTTAAAGTGCGTTGCTCGCCCTTTGTTGCCAAAATATTCTTGCGCATCTTCCTTAGAAGCGTGGGGCATTTCCAAACAAATTTTTACATGTGTTCCGTCCGGAAGTTGGGCAAAAACGGGCCCACCACCAACATCGCCAACCTCTTTGCGCACGACTCCAAAGACACTCAATGGGCGAGCAAGTTGCTGTTGCAGCCAATCCCATTTCGCAAAAACGCTTAAGTTTTCAGGAAGCGGCTGCCAGTGGTAGAGGTTGCCGAGGACGCGTTGAAAGTCTTCAACTGTCAGGCCATTTGTCATCGAAATACTTGCCATGCTTGCAGAAAAGATTTGCCCCTGAGCAGCGGTTGGTATGAGCTGTGCAAGAAATTTGAGAGCTGTGATCGCTTGCGGATTTTTCAATTTATCGTTGTTGTTTGAGCTTCGACAAGTTGGGATAAAGTCTTCCACTTCAGCACGAAGAAATTCCATTGTATCGCGGAGCAGTCGGAATGTTTCAGCAACTGCGCTTAATTCTTGCTGACGTTCTTGCTGGGTGCCAACCACGTTGTCGATATTACGAATGTGTAAGCACTCAAGGTTTGGCCATTGTGCTGCGATATCAGGGAAAAGGTTGAGCAGTTCTCCATGTCCAGCAGCAACTGAGCTATATGAGCCGTCGTCTGCAAGGACGGCAGTTCCGTCTTCATTGAATCGCAACGTGCACAAATCCAGTCCCTGTTCGAGGATCGTGAAATCACCGGTTGCCCGTTGATTGGTTGGCTTTAGCCAATCAGGCGCAAACGGCGTTCCAGCAAGATCAAAAACATTTTGCGCTTGGCGAATGAGTTTTTGCCGTCCAGATTCAATCTCGGCTTTAAATTGGGTGGACTGTTGGAAGGGTGCAACATACACGCTTACGGAACTCGGAAGCAGTGCAATCTGTTCGACGAGTTTTAGAAAAAGGAACGAATCTCCTTCCCCTGTTGTTGGCACAAGTGCCTTTGGATGGCCCGAGAAGCGATGGATCAGCACATACGCGGCCGCGTAGCAGCGCAGTGCGAGGCGTTCTTTTTCAGTGAGATCCCTGCGCAGTCGTTTGCTTTGGTTCCTAGCCTCTGTTGGAGGCTGGCTTTGCAGTGCTTCAAGCCAATGAACTTCTTTGCCCTTGCTCGTCGTCTCATCATGCGCAACACTTTTGCCATAAATTTCGTTATCCCAATGAATGCGCCAATGGTTACTTTCAAGCATTCCGTCGGTGGAATTGTCATGCTCAATGCCAGAGGAATTGTTCATTGGTCCATGTTCAATTTCGCGTCCATCGGTAAAGAAAATTTCTAATACATTTGCGAGTGAGCTGAAGTCTTTGCAAGTCTCGGTGTTGCCCCAGTCGGCAAGCAATTGAGGAATGACTTTAATTTCTGAGCTCAAAGGGATTGCCGATAGTAGAGCCAAAGAATCGAGGCGCTTTGAGCGATTGGCAATTGGGTCAATGTGCTGAGTCAAGTTGAAAAAACGGAGGCAGCATTCATTCAACTCAGGGACCTGTTGATTGACGTCCTGTAAAAATCTTTGCAGCGAAGCCAAGAACCGTGATGCCGCACCAGCTGCAGGAATGAACGTTCCAAGGTGCTGTCTGCACCAATAATGGAATGCCGCTCGACGCGCTCGCCGTTGCGCAGATGTGAGCCTTTCGCCTTCTGCAAAACGAACTAAGGTTTTCCAAGGAATGACCGCGCCGTTGCTGGTCGTACAAGCTCCAACAATCGGCAGAGTTGTTTCTCTTCCCGAGGTCAGCGCAGCAACAATCCGCTCTTGATGAGCCTGAACTCTTTCATAATTCAGACCCGCTCTAATAACCTGTTCACGACTCAGTTCTCCTGAGGTCATTGTTCCCGCATCCATACACACCCGCACCAGACCTATGTGTCCCAACTGCCACATCCTTGAGCTCCCTTGAGTCACTTTTGGGCGACTCTACCGCTCCCTGTTGCCAACGCCAAGCTAAGTGTCGGTCTACGGACATTCAAATTGCTCCAATTTGGCTCTTGACCCCAGTCTGCATTCATCACTAAGAGTTCAGAAGTTACTGGAGGATACATGCCAAACCACGTACTCGAAGTGACGCGCAAACACTTGGAATCTTTGATTTCAGAAAACTTTGGCAGCAAAAGCGCGGCGCAGCGGGCAAATCGTCTTTTTGAGGGCATCTATGCACGTGGCAAGGGAGCTACGTGGCCGCCAATTTATCCAGAAGAAGTGCATCTGGCTTCTCGCGATCTTATTGAAAATGCTTTTGATTTCGACCTCCCCATGACAGTCAGTCATTCTGAGAGCAGTTCGATGGATGGCTCAAGCAAGCTGGTCATGAGACTCCAAGATGGCCGAGAAATTGAAACTGTCTTAATCCCCGAACGCGGTCGCTTGACTCAGTGTCTGTCGACCCAAGTGGGTTGCGCCCAAGGATGTCGTTTCTGTCAAACAGGTCGCATGGGTTTGCTGCGCAATCTCACGGCTGCTGAAATCGTTGGTCAGGTCATTGTAGGCGAGTTGTGGCGCCGTCAGCAACAAGGAACAATCGCTGAATACGAGCGAATCAACAATCTCGTATTCATGGGCATGGGTGAGCCGCTCGACAATCTCGAAGAACTGCTTGTCGCGGTAAATATATTAACAGACACTCAAGGACTCCAATTTAGTCATAATAAAATCACAGTCAGCTCGGTAGGACTGTTACCTCAACTCGAGCGTCTGTTGACGGAATCAAAGACCTGCCTTGCGTTGAGCTTGCATTCGCCGTTTGATGCGGAGCGCTCTAAAGTCATGCCCGTCAATGAGCGACATCCGCTGCCAGAGGTCATTTCTGTTTTGAAAAAACACGCAGATTCTTACGGTCGCCCCTTTATGATCCAATACACACTGCTAAAAAACGTTAATGACTCTTCGGCCCATGCCGAGGCGCTTGCGGAATTACTCAGTGGTATCAGGGTGAAGGTTAATTTAATTCCGCTCAATGAGCATGAAGGAGCTGCGTTTCGTCGCCCTGAGTTGGCGAAAATTTGCCAGTTCAGAGATGTTTTGAAGGCGGCGGGACACGTGGTCACTGTGCGTCTCTCAAAAGGTCGAGATATCGCTGCTGCCTGTGGACAACTCATCAAGAAAACCGAGCGTACCCAACATTAAAACTAAAGTGGATTTTCAATCCGTTTTTTTTAGCGAACCACTTTCGCCGCAATCGTATTACCAACTTTGTAGTGACGCTGTAATTCCCAAGATGTGACATGCCCAAGTTTTTCACTCATTTCTGAGACTATCTTACCCAGCCGCTTTGGGCGTAAAACCATAACATCACCATTGCCAGCTGAAATGCGATCTTGAATTGCTTGAGGGTTTTGAATGTGCATCAATTCAAGAAGAACATCGATCACTCCTCCGTGAACGACCCAAACCCAGTTTTTTTTCTCGATCGACGGAGTTATTTCCAAAAGTGCCGCACCCACCCGAGTCATGACATCAACGCGCGACTCGCCACCGTTTCCCGGATAACGTGCTTGATACGAATCTTGATCGAAGCTCTGCATATAAGTCGTTGCGGTGTCAGGATGCTGCAAAACAAATTCTTCGTAAGTTAGGTTTTCCAGCAATCCGCAGTGGAATTCACGCAGCCTGGAATCATAGTTAACTGTCCAGGAGATTTCATTGGCACCCTGTTTTAACTCATTCATCACAAGCGCTGTCGTCTCGCGCGTGCGGAGCAAATCACTTGCAATGACTCCAAGCTGATTTTGTTTTTCGTTGGGTGTTCCACTCTGCATGTCGTTGCTTGCCAGCAAAGTTTGTAAGATCAATCCTGCACGCCGCGCCTGATCTTTTCCAATTGAATTGAGTGGAATATCTGCCTGCCCTTGAAATCGCTTCTCAGAGTTGTAGTCGGTTTGACCATGGCGGATGAGATACAGAGTCATCGGAGATGGGCTCCCGCAACAACACCGTGTGCTTCAGGGCGCCCTTGCTCGTCTATCGCCACAAAAACCACATCACAGGCAACAATCAGCTTACATCTATCATTCGGGGAAAGAATCTTAGTCAGAGCTAGACACTCAATTGTAATCGAAGTGCGGCCAACTCCCTTGACACGGCAAAGAAACTCAAGAACGTCTTTCTGATCGGCGGCTTCATTGAAAATGACTTCAGAAATCTTTTTCGTCACAATTTGCTTACGGGAAAGCTGAGTCATGCAAAAAAGCGCGGCAATTTCGTCCACCCATTCCATCAACCGACCACCAAACAGGCGACCCGCCGCGTTTAAGTCACCGGGCATGATTAAACGCAACGACATGCTGGTATAGTCTTCTCCACCAACTTCAACAATATTCCCGAATTTTGAGGTGGGATTTGGATTCGTCTGGTTCATTGTGTTCTCGCCTCGTCAACGCTATAGACGGGTTGTTGCAGGCAAACTCGTCTGAATCAATTCATTCTGCAGGGAGCTGAAACCCGAATGACGGTAGTTCCATTTCGACCCCGTCCTCAAACTACACGACAAGCCCAGGCTGTGTCAGCCCAATCGTCTCGCATTGTAAAGCCTCCTGCGGGAATCAAAGCGATTGGCATTGATCTGGGCACGACAAATTCCGTCGTTTCAGTCTTCCGAGATCACCTCGAGCAGCCAGAAACCCTTGCTTACGGGTCGAATGCCAATCTTGTGCCGTCGGTGATTCACTGGGATCCAGAACTCTCACATGAGTCAGTCGGAAAAAAGGCATTCGAGCAGTCGAATGGCGACCTCTCTGCCATTATTCGCAGCACAAAGCGCCTGATGGGTCACCCAGAGCATTTTTTCTCCTCAAATGGTCGCTCGTATTCGCCCGAACAGTCCGCAACATCTATCCTTCGATATTTAGCTCAGCATCCTGTTCTTCAAAACGAACTCGAGGTGAACAAGGGGCTTTGGGCAGTCGTTACCGTTCCCGCCCATTTTGATGATGCTGCGCGGCTTGCCACAATTGCTGCTGCTGAATCAGCAAAAATAAATGTTTTACGCATCGTAAATGAGCCAACGGCCGCAGCGTTGGCTTACAGCATGCTTCCTGATGTGCGACATGTTGAGCAAGAAACACTGGTGGTTTACGATCTGGGTGGCGGAACCTTTGACGTGAGTGTTGTTGAGCGCGACGGGCTCGTTTTCAATGTTCTTGCCAGTGAAGGCGATGTTCAACTGGGTGGTGATGACCTTGACCACGCTCTTGCTGAACACCTTATCTCACAAGTGCAGCCGCCATTCGCTGCCCGACGAATCAAATCTGGTACTCCTGCTTATAAAGAGCTTCTGCAACTCGCAGAAGATGCAAAGAAGAGCTTTCAGACCGTGGGTCAAGTCCAAATAAAAAATGAATCCCTTGATGAAATGGGAGCTCATATCGACATCACTCTGCAGCGAGATGTCTTTGAAAAATTAGCGGCGCCTTTTATTGAAAAAACATTGATACTCACAGAACGTGCAATTCACGCAGCGCGAAAGAAGGCAAAAAATATATCCCGCATTTTGCAGGTCGGTGGCAGCACTCGGGTTGGCTTAGTTCGAAAAATGCTAGAACAATATTTCCCGAACTGCCTTGTTGACGCACGACTCGAGCCAGATTTGGCTGTGAGCTGGGGTGCATCACTGCAGGCAGCAATTATTCTCGGGCTCGATCCAAGCACCATACTTGTTGACGTTTGCAGTCATTCGCTTGGTGTCGGAGTTGCTGAAGATAGTCGAAGTATCGACGAGAATTTCAAAAAGGTCTCTAAAAAATTCGGAATCTTGACCGCGATTTCTGAAGAGCAGCTGCAAAATCTTCTGGGTGACCGTGTCAGCGAATTCCATCGCGAGCTGAGAGGGCTTCTGCGGGTTGCACCCATTGTTCATCGAAACTCTGCAATTCCGTCCAAGCGTAGCGAATTTTTTAACACGCTCTACGACAATCAAAGTGCTGTGCAGGTGATTGTGGTGCAGGGTGAAGGCGAGACAGTCTCCGAGAACCGCCTCATTGGAACGTTCATGTTCCAGTTAAAGCAGCCTTGCCCTGCAGGAAGTAAATGCGAAATTCAGCTGACATACGATCAAAATGGAATGGTTCACGTTCTTGCCAAGCAACTTGAAACCAACAATCAGGCAGAAGCTGTTTTTGATAGTCGGACAGGTGAGGTGAGCGGTTGGATTGCAATCAGTGATCAAGAATTTGATACAGCTCAGCAGGCCACAGGTGTGAGTTCAAATTCATTTCCAACTGATGTTGCTCCAGAGCTTCCGCACGATCAACCAAAGTCTTCGAGCTCGCTTCAGCAAAATGCCTTTTTAGTGAAAGCAAGGCGCCAGCTCATGCGCAAAAAGTTCGGGTCTGCAGAGTCGCTTCAATTGAACCAGATGATTGCACAATATGAGGAGCTTCTCGCACGCAGTGCATCTGGAGACGATTGTGACGATGATCTTGATACGCTGGAACAATCCTTGGAACGCTATCTGGAAAGCTAAATAAGATTTTAATTTCGCGGGGCGATTTGCTTGAGTCATTCTGAAGATAATATCTGTAAAGACACGCTCAAACGTCTGCGAGATGCATGGCCTGAGTTTTCCAGTTCGCTGAGTTCGGTTTCGACTCATTCTGAATTTAACGAGTTTTTAAATAAATATCGTGGTCATCAAAATGAGTCGTCGTTTTCGGTTCAACGCAATGACGTACAAAATCGTATTTCTGCAGCTTTGCTTAACTTGTTAAATCATTGCATTACAAAAAATGAGTCGATTGAATCAGTCGCAAATCCAAGTGTTCTGGAAAAACTTCTTCATGAAGTCGAAAGTGCACTGAATTTAGCGCTTGTATTTTGGCAAGGTTCGCATAATCGAAATTTCCAGTTTCGCGCGATCATCGACTTTTGTTGGATTTCTTCCGATCCGATTTTGTTGACTGTGGTCAATGGATATGAGGTTTTTGCTCGTGTTTCAGAGTGGGGAATTCAACTTTCCTTAGAACAGGACACTCCCCCGTTTCCGCGCCGGGCTTCAATTGCCCGAGCATTATCCCTTCATTCGTTTTCAATTGATACTTTCAAGCAAAACGAAAATGAGGTGGAGCTTTTTTCGAAATTAAGATTGATTCAAAAAGAGTTCTGCCATCTCATTGATGAATGGGAGCATTGTAACTCAATTCTTGCTGTTCAGCAGCACTCATTGAGAAGCCTTCCGGCTGAACAGTCTCAGGTTGCCAGGCAGCTGTTCGTTCAAATTTCAGAAATGCGCAATGGGCTTGCGCAGTGGTGTGCGCAGTCTTCAGCAGATCTTCAAGATTTTGTTTCGCTTTGCTCAAGTCAAGAATCATTGAGTGCAGATATTCGCGCCGAGATTGCCGCGGCAGATGCACTTATCTTGTCTGGATTTCAGAAGTTTTTTCTACCAGCGTCGGTCAGTCGCCATGTTTACAGTGAGGCGGTTGTCGTTGAATTCAACCGCTGGGTTCATGCCCGTCTGAAATCAGAGCCAGACGATATTTTTTCACTTTTTGCGAAAGCTTCGTGCGCAGCAGCATCAGGGAATTCGGTAGATGTCTCTTTTTTGGCTTTAAAGATCGAAGAAAAAAGCCATCTTTGGAGTTTGAGTGCCGATCCTTCGGCCGCCATCAAAGCATTCGCATGGTCGTATTCGCAGCGTGATCATCTTGCACTGTCGGCACTTTTTACGAGTTGCATTGATGCCAAAATGGCTCCCAATGCCCTTGATGGATACTGGATTCAGACAATAGCAAGTATAATTGAAATGCCAGAGACATTTTCTTGTCAAACGGTTGAGAGCAACAGGCTTCTGATTTCTGAAGATTTGCTGACGAGTTTCAAATCAAGGGCAGTCAAAGCTATCGATCGCATGTCTTTCAATATGAATGAGGAAAACTCAAAGACAGCCCATTACGTGCGTGAGTTTTTTAGCTCTGACTCACTGCAGGCAGACTGTTAATGCCTTGGCTGCGTGTGCCTGAATCTAGAGTTTGCAAGCCATATTAAATGGAAGAGTTAAGTTATTAATTTTGCGTTTATGGTTTATAGGGAGGTGCGATGATTTCGCGTCAAAGTATTGAGCCTCGCCGACGGGCAGCTGTCGACATCAAGCTGCTGCGCCTGGAATTGCTTCCTCGTGGTCGCACTCCGTGTGAAACAATTTCCCATGAATGGAGTCCTGCGCAGCCGACCGAAAACTTAACACCCGATGCGGCAGCCGAGGCTCTTAAAGTTGAGCTTTGGGCGCCACAAAGTGTAATCAAGGAACGATACCGGAAATTGCAGATGCGTTATCCACCTGAACAGTTCCCAGAACGTCACATTGTTTTACGTCCTGCATTCGAACTGCTCTCAGATCCTGTCGTTCGGTTGAATTGGTTTTGGCAAAGCGGTCTTATTCCAATCATGTGGTCGGAGCGGAGTATCGAAGAATCGCCGCTTTGGAACAAAATATCCTGCCCTCAGGCACTCAATCCAGAACTCGTTTTGGATTCCATCATAGATTCTTTTGCATAAGCTCGTTGTACGCTTCAGTCATAGAATAAAGTTTATTTTTCAACTGACTCTTAAAGATTCTCTCGCAAAGGTCGAGTGCGCCGTCCGCAAACAACCGACGTGCATGCGCGGTATGAGTGATCCGCAGCTCTTCCGCTCCTTGGCTGAACATTAGACTATGTTCGCCAACTACAGCGCCCACTCGTGTGGACGAAATTCTTTCGGATGCAACTCCAGCCGCGGCAGCTAATGTCTTTGCTGTTCCGCTCGGTGCATCTTTTTTCATTGAGTGATGTGATTCCCAAACTGCCAAGTCAAAGCCAAGTTGCCGAGCCAGGTCTGCAACTGATGCGCCAGAACTAGTTTTTGCACAAAGCAATTCTTCGAAGAGGTAGATTCCTCTGGAAAAGTTTGAAGAAATAACCACAGGAATTAATTTGCTCACTTTAATGAGCTTATTTTTTTGAGCTTCGCTGTGGCCGGTTGTTCCTATTACGAGCGCAGAAAGTTGCTCAGGGATTGCATTATTTTCAATAATTTGGTCTGCAATTGTTTCAGTTCCTTCGGGTAAGGAAACATCGATCAAAATTTTCTTTTTTCGATCTTCGCTTATAGGGGACAAGACAACTTCATGAATCTTTTTTGAAACTTCGCGGCTCACGGCTTGAATATTTAAATCGTGACTCTGGGCTGCTAAAGAAATCTCACGACCAAGCCGTCCTGAAGATCCAACGAGAAGGATGCTATTCATCTAAATAATCCTGTAAGTACTGATGCTTGTGTGAATTTCTAAAAATCTTAAAATCTCTGTTTGACAACTTCCATCCAAGAGACTACCTACCCGGTTCTCCAATCTCAATGGTTGTAGCGGTTCTTTGAAAAGAGAAGAAAGAAGTCACAGAGTGCGGGAAGAGCCGTGCGAAGCGACGAGTGGATTTGAGCAGCGATGCTCAGAGAAGCTTGTAACGGACGCACGGTTTAACCAAATGAACGTCAATGAACGTTTTAAAATAATCATGTAGCCAAATTAAACTTAAGAGTTTGATCCTGGCTCAGAACGA